>Ga0268262_10003047_pt1 | contig 18590 bp, 15 predicted proteins | sample TergutNc150P3_FD_190354 | JGI IMG/M metagenome (GOLD analysis project Ga0268262, IMG submission 190354) | Nasutitermes corniger P3 segment gut microbial community from laboratory colony in Florida, USA - Nc150 P3 (SPAdes) (version 2) | ecosystem: Host-associated > Arthropoda: Insects >...
TCGCTGACCCTGTTCCTGAGTTTGTTTCTAAACCTAACATGAAGCCGTTGCGCTTCGGTTCCTATGGTTTGATTTTTTAACGTGAGGCATCAGCCCTTTCGGTTTGATTTTTACGTGAGGCACTACGCCCCACAATAAAAAACAACGGCGCATAACAAACAGCGGCGGCTATTGATGTATTTTAATTGACAGCCTATTTTCAGCATGTTAGGATAAAATAAAAAGTGAGGATAAAATGAGAGAGAATCATGAATTAAGGGCTGTCGCCAGATCGCAGCTGCACGGCAGTTGGCTTGCCGCAGTCGGAATTGTGTTAGTTTACTCTGTAATTATTTCAGCCTCCGGTTTTCTAATAATTGGTCCGTTAGTTTTGGGAGGACCTTTAACGCTTGGTTTAATCGGCTATTTCTTAAAAAAGGTCCGCGGAGAGCAGGTCAAGCTTGAAAATTTGTTTGACGGATTCAGTCTCTTCGTTTCAAGTTTTCTGCTTTATTTGCTCGAATTTATTTTTGTTTCTTTATGGTCTTTGCTTTTCCTGGTTCCGGGAATAGTTAAATGTTTCAGTTATTCTATGGCTTTCTTTATATTACATGATAATCCTGATATTGGAGCTTCAGAAGCAATAACCCGAAGCAAAAAAATGATGTACGGACATAAAGGAAAATTGTTCGGACTCTGCTTGAGTTTTATAGGCTGGGGTATACTGTGTTGTTTTACCTTTGGTATCGGTTTCCTGTGGCTTTGTCCGTATATCAGTTTAAGTATCGCCAATTTTTATGAAGACTTGAAACAGAACCAGCCGGCTGATGTTTCAAATACAGCCGAATAAAAATTAATCCGCCGGCATCTGTGCAGACGGCTGGCGGAGATCATTTTAAAAATACCGGAGTATTAACAGGTAAAATGCTCGTATGAGTTTTTTGGAAATTATTCTAATTGCCGTTGGTTTATCAATGGACGCATTCGCGGTTTCAATCACCTTGGGATTATCGGCCGACAAACTGAAAACAAAAGAATACATAATCCCCGGAATATATTTCGGTTTTTTTCAGGCGCTTATGCCGTTTATCGGATACTATACCGGAACGCTTTTTACAGACAAAATAGATAGTTTGGAACATTGGGTAGCCTTTGTACTGCTTGGTTTTATCGGCGGAAAAATGATAAAGGATAGTTTTTCTAAAGACGATGAAATAAAAAGCGATAATCCGTTTGGAATTGCCAAAATGTTATTATTGGCAATTGCTACAAGCATAGACGCTTTGGCTGTCGGCATAACATTCGCGTTTTTTAAAATAAATATTTTTTATGCGATAATAATAATAGGTTTAACAACATTTTTTATATCAATCGGCGGCGTAATAGCCGGTCATATTTTCGGAGCAAAATATAAATCAAAGGCGGAATTTTTCGGAGGAGTTGTCCTTGTAATGCTTGGAGTAAAAATACTTATTGAGCATTTTATTAACGCAAAGTGAAAATAAAATTAAATTATAAATAGAAGTTTTAAAACAACTCAACTAATATAAATACCATATTGAAAACCAATGGCACACGGCTCCTATAATAACAAAGGTATGCCAAATAACATGAGTATGCTTGATGTTTTTCTTTTTATAAAAGACAGCTCCCAGTGTGTATGCGGCTCCTCCCGCCAATAACAGGATTATGCTGATTACCGGCACACTGTGAATCAAGGGAACAAATCCGACAATTATCGCCCAACCCATCATAATGTAAACTGTTATTTCAATTTTTTTAATGGTTTTGGAGTCCAGAATGTTCAGGATAATACCGGTTAGAGCCAGCGCCCATTCAACCGCGAAAAGACTCCAGCCCCATGCTCCGCGAAGGCCGCTTAAACATATAGGAGTATAAGTTCCGGCAATAAAAATGAATATTACCGAATGATCCAGTTTACGGAATATACGTTTAATGCTTTGACGCTGTATTGCATGGTACAAGGTTGATATTAGGAACATTACGATCATGGTCGCGGCGAATAAAACCGCCGATACAATGTCGGTATCCGCGTTTCTATGTCCGTTTAAAAAACCTGTGTTTTTTAAGCTCAACAATACAAGTCCCGCTGTTGCGGCAAGAGCGCCAATGCCGTGAAGTACGGAATTTGCTATTTCATCGCCGATTGTATAAAAAGGCAGGACAGCCGCTGTTGAATTTTTTGTCATTAATTTCACATACTTTAAGACACTGTTTATGACGTTTAGTTGCACTTGTGCACTGCCCAATATGGTAAAAATATGGTAAAATTTCATTAAATGTATACTAGGGAAATTTCGGCTCCGAAAGCCTCGCCCGTAGAAGACGGAACCCCCATTACCGGAACATGGAACAGGGCTTTTGAAAAAGTGGATTTACTGGAAATTCGAAGGCCTTATAATTATCCCATTCCGCGCTGGGTAAGAAATTTGCGAATCAAGGAATGGCAATGCTTTAACGCTCAAAATAAATCATATTTATTTGAAGCGGTTTTCTATAACTTAAAAATATACAGAATTGTCCATATTTTACTGTATGATAAGGAAAACGGTCAAAAATTACTTTTTAAAAAGATAACGCCGTATTCAAGCTGGCAGCTTCCCAATACTCTTTATAACGCCTCAATACATAGCCATTCTTCCGGCTTTTTTTTCCGTATTCACAGCTGGCTTGACGCCGATACAGTTAAACTGGATATAAATATAGAAGCTTCACGCCGCCGGACTTCCCTGACCGCTCACCTTGCGTATAATTTATGCGATCAGGATGTAACGCCGATAGCGGTTTCTATGGGTATAGCCAACCAGCGCATAATTTATTCTTATAAAGCGTTTGCCCCTGTGCAGGGGGACATGGTTTTCGGAGGGAAGCGTATCAACCTTAAACAGGAAAATTGCTCGGGTTTTTTTTGCGATTACAAGGGTTTTTATCCTTACCGTATGCAGACAACCATTTGCAATGCAATGGGTTTTGATGAGGAAAACAGACGGTTTGGTTTTCATATTGCCGAGAATCAAACAGGGGAAACAAACAAGAACAACGAAAACGCTTTATGGATAAACGGAAAATTAACGCCGCTGCCGCTTGTGCTTATTACAATGCCGAACGGTCCTGATTCTGACTGGGTTATTCAGGATGTCGAAGGTATGGTTGATTTAACGTTTACTCCGAAAGAAATTAACAAAAGCGGGAAAAAACTTATAATTACAAAGGCGGAATTTTTTTCGCCTCTTGGGTATTTCAACGGAATGCTGGTTAATTCCGAAGGAGAACACATTCAAATAAAGAATCTGTTTGGAATGGGCGAAAAATTTAATATACGGGTGTAATTATGCCAAAAAAGAATGAAAATGCAATTTACGCGCCTGGTGAGCTTAGCAAGGTAAGGGATAAACTGGGCGTTAGAGACGATGCCGAAGCCAAGCGGATGGCGCAGGTTTTAGGCGGAGAAGTAGGCACAGAACGAATAGAAGAACCTGAAAAGTCCGGGAAAAGAACCAACTTACGCCTTCCCGTAATTACTGACGGCAATGAAAAAAGCAGACGCGGACGAAGGATTGACGTATCGGGAGACGATGAAGACGACAGAAGCAGCAGGTTAAAAATCAAGTTCAGCGGTCCGTATCCCGGAGATGATCCTACAGTTCCGGCAAGGTTACGTTATGCAGAACGCATAAAAATAGATCAATATGCAGGTCAGGTTTTATTTGAAATAAAAAATTCCATACAAGTTCTAACTTCAATTTTTTCGTTTTTTAAGGAACCTGTAGATTATGTAAATCCAAGGTTTGTGATCAAACGAATGAATGAATATTACAGCAAGATAGAAAAGCTTGTTACTTCTACCAGAAATCTTTTTCCCAAGAACAATACAAAACGCAATCATCAGCTAAAAAGAGCGTCCCTGTTTGTATTTAAATTTATTAATATCCTGCGGGACTGGGACATTGAACAGCTTGCAAAAAATATCGCGGAACTGCAGGCTCATCCCCGTTCGGCAAAGGTTACGGATTTTGCGGAAGTACTCAGGGAAATATACAAACCGTTATTTATAATTGAAGAACTGAACACGGATAATCTTAAAACCGCTTTTAAGCTGGTATATAAAATTTTATATATAGAAAGCCCGATGGAGGCGAAAGAAAAATATCAAACAGTTATCCGCAATATTATTATATCGCTGGTAGATATAAGAAAAAACGTCCATTTCGGACTGTACCCGCTGTTAATGAAATTAATATCCGACCGCTTTATTCCGTATGAACGATTTTTTATTGAAAGGCACAGGCGCTTTATGGCATTTCTGATTGTTACGGAAGCGTCGCAGTTTAATCCTGATGATTTAGAGCCTCAGCAAATTGAAAGCATGGATGTAGAGACGCTTCAGAAAAATTTAAACGAGAAGGAAGCGGAAGAAAACGAACAGGGTGAATCCGATGAAGAAGACGATTCCGGCGAAAAAGAAGACCCTAATGACCCGAAAGTGGTAGAACGCAAAGCAAAAGAAGACGCCGAAAAGTCCGAGAAAAAAGCGCTGGATCAGGGAAGAATAGCTCTGGAAACCCTGTTCCCAAAAGCGGATTGGGATAAACTTGAAGAATTTCCCGATCTTTATCCGTATTTCGCAAACCTGTACAGCTTAAGGAACGGTTATGAGTTGATTGCGCCTACCGATCCGGTTCAGCAGGTTTCCATATTACTGCATATACTGGATGATTTTTTTATCAGCCTGCGTTATATAAGTTTTGGAATAATTACCGGACCTGACGGCAGCCCTGTAAGGGTATTTGATGAACTGGGCGATGTTCTTAACAACTGGCGGGCGTACATAGAAGACAGTTTCTCAAAGGATTATCTCCCGCGTTTGAATGAATACTGCCGTATGCTTGAAAATTCGGAAGACGCAAAAAGAACGCCTTACGGCAAAAAAATAATGAATGAACTCCATTGGATCAAACGTTTGTATTTTCTCCCTTATTATAAATTTGATTCTATAGGACCCCCTCCGTTTCCGAAACAGGATATTATTCCTATTTACAGTATAGTCAGAAAAATACGAAAAAACCTTACCGGCGTAGCTAAAGGAATTGAACAGGGTATGCATTCGGGCGGGGCTGCCACAAAAGCTCCGTGCGAGGGAATTAATAATCCATGGGAAAATTACAGTTTCCAGGTTCCAAACCCTGTATCAAGACGGCTGGATATGCTGCTTGCTCCAGAAAGAAGAAACAACGCTACCCTTGTATTATTTGCTTTGTCGGTTATCACGATATTGGATTTTATTATTAATGACGATAACAGTTGGGCTTACGAAAACCGTCCAGGTCCGCTTTTCCGAAGTTTAAAAAACGAAGGAAATGTTCCGGTATTCGGCGTAGATGAAAAATTGGACGCCGACCAGATATTCAGGAACGTTCTCAAGAAAAAACAGGCCAAATAAAGTCTTTCTTATATTATACAGCCAGCATTTGTACTTCCGTACCAAGCGTTTTTGCAGCCTGTTCCGCGATTTTAGTTCCGGCGATAATGACCGTGCCCGTTGACGCCCTTGATCCAAGTGATTTAAAAGCTGCGGCAATGTCCTCAGTTGAAACGGAGACAAGACGCTCCAGCCTTCTTTTCCGGTATGAGTCTTCGATACCGTAAAGGAATCTGTTAAAATCGGCAAACCCGTTTTCCGCGCTTGTTTTCGGTCTTTTTTCTTTCGCATAACAGCCGATTATTGATTTTACAAGATAATCTTCGCCGCAATTACCGTAAGCGCCGTCTTTAAAAATAGCGGAAATTGCGTCCAGCGAACGTAAAGGGTCGGGATCGCGGTAAGTAGCGAATGAAACGCAGTCTTCCATGCTGTCGCTGTTGACAAAAGCGCCGTATGCCCCGCCCTTCATGCGGATGTTTTCCCATAACGCCCCTGTGGAAAGCTGATGAGACAGAACCGTTTCCGCAAGCTGTTCGTTTGTATCAAAAGGAGCCGCGTTCAGACTTTGAGCCGCAAAACCTATTTGCAGGGACGGAGAGGCAAAAACTTCCGTTGTTTTTTTAACACTGTCTGAAGCGTCTGCCTCTGCTGGAATGCGGTTAACAGGAGCCCCGAACCTGCCGAACCTTTGCGCAAATTCTTTACCCGCAGTTTCAAGTGAAAGCCCTGTCAGGTTTGCGATAAGCCCCGAACCTGTAATTTTTTTCCGTAAGCTTTCCAATTTTTCCGCAGCCTCTGACGTTTCATATTCAGCAAGACGATGAACAAATTCAATTTGAGACAAGCCGTTCCATATTTCTTCTATTTTTTTTGAACGGGAATTCAACCGGCCTGCTCTGCCGGACGCGTGCATATGCCCCATCGGCGCGAGATTTGAGTCAATTTCGTTTTTCATCTCCAGAACAAGGTCGTTTATTCGTCTGTGATCCGTAAAATCCGCTTCGCTGACAAGGCGAAGAAGCAAATCAAGAGACGGCGCGATTTTTTCGTCCAGGCATTTTAAACGGAAAATTAACCAGTCCCTGCCCGCAAGATCAAACTTGCCGGAACCTGTTTGAAGGCGCTGTTCCGCGCCTTTTGCGGCCGAACCGGTATTAAGATGCGCGATTAATCCGCCGACTGTGCGCGCAAGTAAACTTGACACTTCGCCGTAATCCATGCCGGGAAGCCCCACGGAAACAATTGCTCTGGAAAAAAACGGCAGCCAAAGGTAATCATCGGGAGAAAGAACATCAACCGGAAACGCAAGCTCTGTGTAGGTTATGCCGTTGGTATACAATTCATGGCAGAGAGCCGGAACGCCTTTTAAATCTTCATGGTGGCGGTGTATTTTTTCGATTTCCGCCGAAAGATCGCCGCGTGAAAGGTGAGGAATTGCAGCTAACGCCTCGGGGCTGTCAGCCTCGTTCTGGATTTTTTCCAAGTTCTTGGATTTTTCCAGAATATTTCGGCGTTCCTCCCCGCTCATGTTTTTTTCCATGTCGGCAAGAGTTTTTGCAAGCTGAGCTTCCTGCTGCGCAAGAAAATCATCCTTCGGCTCAAGAATGACAAGGGCGCGGTGAGGGTTATCAAGAAAATATTTCTTTATTAAAGATTCAAAATACCGTTTGTCGGAAGCGAGGTTTTCTTTTATTTTTGCCATTGCCGGATTAAGAAGCAGGCTTTCCCATGGTTTACAGCCGTGCAGCCATGCGCGTAAGGAGCGGCGCATCCATACAAGGGAAAACGGCCCGCCTGAACGCCGGATTTCCCGCTGAGAGAATTCTATTGATAAAAGAGCGGCTTCAATTTCTTCCGTAGGAATACCCTCGCTGTAAAGCTTTTGCAGTTCTCCGGTTATAAGGTCTTCAACCGATTTCCCTTTTTCCTGAACATCGCCGTCTATGCCTTTAAGACCGGCTACAAATAACGTTTCCCGGGTCTCTCCCTCAAGTCCTGAAACCGGCGTAATATCCTCGCCGATGCCTGACTCAATCAATGTCCGAGTCAAAGGAGAGCCGTCGTGTCCTAAAAGAATTTCTGTTAATGCCGCCAGCGCAATATTTTCGTTTATGTCGGTAACATCGGAACAAAGCCATGAAAGAAAAATAGTTGATTTTTTTTCATTGTCGGCGGGACACGGAATATGGATTTTTTTGGGTTCATTCCAGCGTTTGGTTTTTTGAATAGGGTCGCAGGCTTTACCGCCGGGTATAACGGAGAAAAACTGTTCATTTAAAAAAGAAAGCTGTTTTTCCGTGGAAATGTTACCCGCAAGAAAAACACGGCAGTTTGCGGGAGAATAGCGGCTGCGGTGGAATTCTTTTAATCCTTCCCATGTTAACTGCGGAATCTCCTGCGGGTCACCGCCTGATTCAAAAGCATAAGGAGTGCCCGGCATGACTGCCTTAACCGACCAATGCCCCGCGTAAGCATCCAATGATGAATAAGCTCCCTTCATTTCATTGTAAACAACGCCTGTAATTGCGAGTTTGTCATTCCGGTATTCCAGCCGGTGTCCTTCCTGCATAAAAGTCCACTCTTCAAGCAATGGCAGGAAAACAGAGCTGCCGTAAACAGACATCAGGTTAAAATAATCGTGCTCATTGGTAGAACTTGCGGGATAAATTGTCTTGTCCGGAAATGTTATGGCGTTAAGGAACGTTTGCAGGCTGCCCTGTAAAAGAACAACGAACGCGTCCTTTAGCGGATAACGCTCTGAGCCGCAAAGAACCGTGTGTTCCAGAATATGCGGAGCGCCGGTATTGTCATTGGGAACGGTTGCAAAAGCAAATGAAAAAAGATTTTCGCTGTCGTCGTTCAGAACATGAAAAACCTCAGCTCCGCATTTTTGGTGTTTTGCCCATATTCCCAGCGAATTAAGTTCTTCCAATTCAACTACGTCAAGAACCGTAAATCCGCTTTCCAGAACCTGCCCTTTCTTTAAATTTGTCTTAACGGTTTTTCCGTTATGCGCATTAACACTCATACAAACACATCCTTATCGCTTTCAAGTATTATTTCTCCGTTTTCACGGGCTTTCCTGAACCACGCGAGAAATTCATTGGCGGCCGCGTCGCAGTCGCTTTTTGACACGGCGCCGAGAATTTCAGATTCTTCGCGGATTGTCTGTCTTCGTCCCGCCGAGACGCATGACAGTATTTTTTCGCGGAATTCCTGTTCTCTGCCCTTTAAAAGAACTGCAATGTCGCGTTCTGTCATCGTGCTCAGTTTTTCCTGAACAGAACGGTCAATTGTGTTTACAACATCGTCAAGGGTATAAAGTTTTTCTTTTAAATTCTTGCCCACTTCCGGATTTTCTTTTTCAAGCTCGTTGATAATCCTGTCGCCGAATGAATAATCGCCCTGCTTTAAAATCGCCGCGAGAGTCTGCATTCCGTTTATTTCGATTGAATCCGCGCTGCCGACAATGTTCCTTACTTTTTCCTTTAATGCCGAGGATACCTGTTCAAGAATTTCAGGAGAAATTTCCTTTTGATGCGCCATACGTTTAAGTATTTCAGCTTTTTGTTTTGCGGGAAGTTTGCTAATAGTCCCGGCGGATAGTTTGGAAGAAAGCCTGGAAAGTATAAGCGCTGTTGTTTGTTCTGTTTCTGTTTTTAAAATTATGACAATCTGTTCCGGAGAAAATTCTTCCAAAAAGCTGAAAAGATTTTCTCTTGATTCCGGAACCGCTTTATTTAACAGGGCTTCGCCTTTTTCAGGACCCTTGGCGGCATAAAGTATCCGGCGGGCAGTTTCAATACCGCCGCGGGACGAGCCTGTAAAGCTGTAAGGCTTTAAAAAAAGCGAATGAAATTCCTTAAAAATTTCATCTCTTTCTTCAGGCTTGATGATTTTTGTAAGGGCAATTTCTCTGGATATTTCATTGACCTGTTCCGGATCAAGCTCCGAAAGAATTTCCGCAGCCTGCTCGCTGCCGATAAGGATAAGAAATTTCGCCACCCGTTTGTATTTTGATTCCGGCTGCGGCGGAATTGTTTCTTTTATTAAAGAACCCTGATTCGCGTTTTTTACGGGAAGGTTTGTTTTATAAAATTCGCCCGGAATTTTTGTTTTATACGCGTTTTTTTTGGAATTTACATTCTGAGGCTGGTCTAAGGTTTTAAGTTCATTATTTAAATTAATGGTTTTTTTATATGCATTTATGCCATTCTGAAGCAGGTTCCCCATACTTTAATATTGTAATATAATAAATGTATTATTAATAGATATTAATGAATAATATTAAATTCTGTTTAATTTTTTATTTTCTGATTGCGGGAAATATTTTTGCTTTGGGAAGCAAGGAAGCTGATCCTGAAAACAAAGCAGTTATTTCATCTGCGCAAAATGTTATACAGCAGACAAAAGCCGAACCGACAAGAGCCGAACAGGTAATGAGAGCGCTTGCGGCCGCATACCCTCATCAAATAGAGAAAGTTGAATTCCGCAATAACGATTGGGCTGTCCTGCTTCGGGGCGTATGGTACTATTATTCCGAAAGCAAGCTTTTGCCGCAAAATTTACTGCCTAATTCGGCTGACTACAGTCCGCAGCCTTTTTACAATTACGCGGCTGAATTGCCCGCGTGGAAAGCTCCCGGCGCCGAAGAAGCGGAACGCTATCGCAGTATGGCAAACAGCAGAAACCGGAATCCGCCACGCCGCTCGCCGCAATTTTTTGACGAGTTATGGCAAGCGCATAACCGTGATGAAGCTTACGAAAGGGTAAAGAGGATTCGTTTTCTGGAAAAAACCGTAACCGTCCATAATTTAATTTCGGAAAATCTCTCGTTTGTAGAAGAAAAAATTCTTGCCGAAGCAAAAGTTAACCCGCAGGTTCAAAACTGGATAAACGGCATTAATTCGCTTGAAGGATGGAGCTGGAGGAACATAGCGGACACTCAATCGCGTTCCTATCATTCATACGGACTGGCGGTTGATATTATGCCGAAGTCGTACGGCGGAAAAGAAACATACTGGCTTTGGGCGTCCGATAAAAGGCCTGACTGGTGGAATATTTCGTATAACGAACGCTATCATCCGCCTGCGGCTGTTATAAAAGCGTTTGAAACTTACGGCTTTATCTGGGGCGGCAAGTGGCTTTATTTTGATACCATGCACTTTGAGTACCGCCCGGAAATACTGATTTTAAGCGGGATGCGTCCTGAAACGCGCCGGTAATGAATTCTCTCAGAATGCAGTTTTAAGTGATTCTTAATAAATAACATATTATATTTCGATATAATCCCCAAGCGACAAAAATTACGCCGTCAGTTATTTGCAAATAACGCATTAAAATTAAATATTAAGTAATGACTAAAAAAGTTAATGAGCAGTATATTCATAAATTGATCAGCAATAACATAAAGCGCCTGAGATCGCTGCAAAACATTTCTCAATTAGGTCTTGCCGTAAATACCGGTCTTACCCACAATTTTATAAACGATATTGAAAACTGTAAAAAGGGAGTGTCTGTAAGAACTCTCGCAAAACTTTCCGCAGCGTTCAGCGTTGAACCTTACCAGTTCTTTCTTCCGGAAAATATGCATAATGACGATATGACAGTCTATGTTAATGACTTTAACGATTCGCTTCAAAAAATGGTAGCCGAACTGACACAGCATTATACTTCAAAAGATAACAAACATACCTAATCTAAAGTTGAAAGCGGGACGAGCGCCGTCCTTACTTACAGAACAGGCGGATTTATCGAAATCATTGTCAATTACACAGATTTTTCCGCGCCTTCTTCGTCATTAAGAAACGCAAGCAGAGCGCAAGCGTTAAGAATATAGCGCCTATTGGAACAGAGCGAGGCATTTCAAGGAACAAGTAACAATCTCATTTCTCTTTTATATCAGGAGGCGCATTTTAATTCAATGTTAAGTTTAAAACCAAGATTATCAAGAGCCTTTACAACAGTCCCAAAAGCCGGATTGCTGCCGGGGGAAAGGGTTTTATACAGCCCTTCACGAGAGACTCCAAGATCAGCGGCAATTTGCGCCATGCCTTTTGAGCGAGCAAGGGCATTGAGGACGCTCAAGAGAAAATCAATATCATTTTCCTCAAGGGCAACCGTAAGATGTGCGATAACATCTTCTTTTGATTCTATGAATTCCGCCATGTCCCATTTACTCGTTTTCATTGTATTCCTCCTCCTCACGGGCAATCTGCTTTGCTTTATTAATATCGCTTTGTTGGGTAGATTTATCTCCGCCGCAAAGAATGATAATTATTTCCCGACCGGTATCCTTGTAATAGACCCGGTAACCGGGACCGTAGTCGATACGCATTTCCGAACAGCCTTCTCCGATAGGCTCAACATCGCCAGGATTTCCACGTTCAAGCCTGTTTATCCGTCGGTTTATATGGGCCTTCGCTATAGTATCCTTCAGCTTTTTCATCCACTTTCTGAAAACATCGGTCTTCCGTATTCCAAGCATAATTCATTTGTAATATATATATTACAACTTGTCAAGGGAAGAGATGTTTTAAAAAAAGCGAATTACCTTGCTCCCTTTATTAATCCGCTGATTATTTCAGGAAACGGAAATGAGTTGTCGGTTCTGTTAAGTATTGCGTTATTGGTTTTGGAAGGATCGCCTCCGTTGTCCCACCAGAAACAACGCATTCCTTTTGATTTTGCGTACCTTACGTTGAATTCCGCCCATGCCGCCCTTGCCGCAGTGTTATTTTTATTGGGCGCGCCGAATTCTCCTATAATAACGGGAAACCCCCTGCATACGAATTTATCGTAGGCAAGATCAATCGGAGCGGCAATTGGTTCTGTATCTGCCGTATTTGATTCTGACCAGTCAACTGCCATTCCGCCCATGGATTCGGGGAAAGCGAAATCAAAAGGCGCGTAATGATGAAAAGAAACGATAATTTTATTTTTTTTACTGTCGTTGGGTATTTTTAAATCGTCCATTGTTATTGCTTTAATTGAAGCGGCGTAGGTGTTTACCAATAAAATACGCATTTCGTTATTTCCGCCGCTTGCCCTTACTGTATCAACAAACAACTGATAATAGGCGTTAAGGTTGCTGCGTTCTTCCGAAGTGCCGCCTTTCCATTCCAGCGGATACGGATTTTCCTTTGTTCCTATGGTTCTGGGTTCGTTCAATGCTTCAAAAACCAGTTTTTCATTGTAATTCTTAAAATTGTCAGCAATCTGCTCCCAAATTTTTTTAAACGCTTTTACGGATTCCGCCATATCTGCATTGAAAAATTTGAAAATTGTTTCGTCATGGTGGGTATTTAAAAATATGTACAAATCGTTATCGACGGCATAGTTTACTACTTCAGTTACTCTTGTCATCCAGTCCCGGCGGATGTTGTAATTTGAATCTGTGCATTTTGCCCAGGAGACAGGGATTCTGATCGCGTTGAATCCCGCGTTTTTTATCGCTGTAACGGCTGCCATTGTAATAACGGGATTATGCCAGGCTGTTTCCCATTCGGAAACGGAAGATTCCGAATTCAGGAAGAACGACCGGGAAGCGTCAAGCGAGTTTCCCAAATTCCATCCGACATTTATATTGTTTACAAGTTCGGCGGCTGTTATATCATTAAAAGGTTTGTTGTTCATTTTTTTATACTTCTAAAACGGTAAAATTGGGAGACAGCCCCAACAGTACCTTAAATTCTTTTTCGTCCAGCGTTTCTTTTTCCAAAAGCGCCAAGGCAACATTGTCAAGAACGCTGTGCTGTTCATCAAGTATTCTTTTTGCCTTTGCGTATTCTTTTTCTATAATACGGGCGATTTCTTCATCAATGTACTGCTGGGTGCTTTCGGCGTATTCGCGCTGGAAAGAAGGTTCCTGCCTTTCCTGTCCGGTCATGCTCATGCCGCGCGATGTCAGCGCGACATTGGCGAAACGATCGCTCATTCCGTAATCGGTGATCATTTTGCGGGCGATGTCCGTAGCCTTGGTTAAATCGTTTGCCGCGCCTGTGGAATATTCGCCGGAGATCATTTCTTCCGCTATACGTCCGCCCAAAAGAATATCAATACGTCCCAGAAGGTCGGATTTGGTAACAGTGTAACGGTCTTCCAGCGGAAGCTGCAATGTATAGCCGAGAGCGAAACCGCGCGGAATAATCGAGATTTTCTGGACGGGGTCTGCGTTAGGTGTAAATGCGGCAATCAGCGCATGGCCGGCTTCGTGGTATGCCGTAAGTTTTCTTTCGTTCTGCTTGAGCACTCTGGTCTTTTTCTGAAGTCCTGCTACGGTTTTTTCGATAGCTTCGTCAAAGTCGCGCTGCGTTACAAGTTTTCGCCCCGCCCTTACCGCTAAAAGAGCGGCTTCGTTTACAATGTTGGCGAGGTCTGCTCCGGAAAAACCGGATGTAATGCGGGCGACAACCTCAAGGTCAACAGTGGGGTCTTTCGATACATTTTTGGCGTGAATTTTTAAAATAGCTTCCCTGCCCTTTACATCGGGCTTGTCCACAAGCACCTGCCTGTCAAAACGTCCCGGCCGCAGAAGCGCCGGATCAAGCACGTCGGGGCGGTTTGTGGCAGCCAGCAGGATAAGTCCGCTTGTGCCGTCAAAGCCGTCCATTTCGACAAGGAGCTGGTTTAACGTCTGTTCGCGTTCATCATTGCCGCCCGCAATGTTGTTAATTCTGCTTTTGCCGATAGCGTCAAGTTCGTCAATAAAAATAATACAGGGCGCTTTTGTTCTTGCCTGTTTGAATAAATCCCTTACGCGGGCGGCTCCTACGCCGACAAACATTTCTACAAAGTCCGCGCCGCTCATGCGGAAAAATGAAACGCTGGCTTCTCCCGCTACAGCCCGCGCAAGCAGGGTTTTTCCGGTTCCGGGAGGTCCCACAAGGAGTACGCCCTTGGGTATTTTTCCGCCGATTTCCTTGTACTTTTGGGGACTCTTTAAAAAATCTACAACTTCGACAAGCTCTTCCTTTGCTTCATCAACTCCGGCTACGTCGCTAAAGCGCGTAACAATGTCTCCTTCCGCGACAATGACAGCGCGGTTTTGCCCTACGGAGAGAACGTTGCCTCCGAAGTTTCCCAAACGTTTAAAAACAAAACGCCATATAAAGATAAAGAAAGCGATAGGCAATACCCAGCTGAAAATAAAACTAAGGACCGCGTTGCCTTCCCGCGAAACCGCGCCGTATGCGACGTTTTTTTCGTCCAGAAGCCTTATAAAATCAGGATCGTAAATTGATACTGTACGGTACGCTTTTTCCTGCGTCTGACTGTAGGCGGACCGTGTTATACGCTTTGAAGCATCCTGTTTGGAAGCGGTTGTGTAACCGGTATAGTATGAGTCTGTCAATTCAACCCGTTTTATTTCACCGGAGGAAACCCTCGCTTTAAATTCGGAAAAATCTATGGCAGGATTCATCTTGTTTAGAAACACGTAATTAAAAAGGCTCATCACTACAAAGAGTATAATTATATAAATAAGGAGTGATTTCCAGCCGCCGAACGGCTTGAGATCGGGAAAATTCGGCCCGCCGAACGGAAATTGCGGACCGCCTTTATTTTTGTTTTTATCGCCGGAACTGTCGCTCATTAAATCCTCGTTATAAATTTCATACAATAGACAGTATATTAAAAAAAAAAGAAAAAGGCTATCCCATAGACTTCATTATCTGTTAACATAAGTGCATGGAAATTAAGCCTCCTCTTTATCTTATAGACGCTTACGGTCTTATTTACCGTTCATATTTTGCATTTTTAACCCGTCCTCTGCGGAACAGCGCCGGAAAAAATGTTTCCGCCGTGTTTGGATTTTCCCGCACAATAATTTCGCTGCTGGACGAAGGCGCGCCTTTGGCGGACAGCAAGGGTAAACTTCTGGAAAAAAATGAAAAACCCCTGCGCCTTGCCGCCATATTTGATTCGCGGACTCCTACATTCCGCCATAAGATGTACAGCGAGTACAAGGCGAACAGGCAGAAAACGCCGGAAGACCTGCACGAGCAGGTTCCGTTAGTGGAAGATTTTTTAACCGCGCTTGGCATTAAATGCTTAAAAGCCGATGGTTTTGAAGCGGATGACATTATTGCCACATTGGCAAAAATGTGCCTTAACGAAAAACGGCAATGTTACATTCTTTCCTCGGATAAAGACCTGCTGCAGCTTGTAGGCGGCGGCGTTTATGAACTGCGTCCTTCAAAAATAAACAGAAAGGAAGCCGGAGCCGCTGTGCTGGGTCCCGTCTGGGAACTTATCGGCCCTGAAGAAGTAAAAACCGAAAGGGGCGTAGAGCCTTCGCAGATACTGGATTTACTGTCGCTTACAGGCGACAATTCGGATAATATTCCGGGAGTTAAGGGAATAGGCGATAAATTAGCGTTAAAATTGATGTCCCGTTACGGCTCTCTTGATGAAATTTACAAAAACATCGCCGCTATTGAAGGCGTTACCGGGAAAAAAATGGCGGAAGGAAAAGAAAGCGCCTACTTTTCCCAATCGTTAATACGGCTTCGCTATGATGTGGCGCTGCCCATTGAAAGCATTGACGAATTATCGGCGGAAAAACTGGACCGCAGCGCGGGAGCGGCGGTGCTTATGCGCGAAGGTATCCGGCAAAGCGCAAAACAGCTTGATCCGAACGTGAAAGCTCCCGTTGTACAAAATACGCTTAAAACCGGAGCGCAAAAGAATGACGTTGAAGAAGCGGCTGAAAAAGTTGTTTCCGCCTCGCCTGACCGCGATCTTCTTGGAGACGGAGTTTATAAAACAATTCTTGATATCAATGAATTAAAGTCCGTTTTGAAACAGGCGAAAAAACAGCGGTATTTTTCCCTGGATTTTGAAACCGATTCTCTTGACGCATGGAATTCCCACCCGATCGGCATTTCGCTTGCGATAACTCCGAAAGAGGCTTATTATGTGCCGGTCGCGCCTCACGGCAGGGAAACTGTCTCCGCTTTTAACGAGCCTCTTAAAGTCCGCGCCCTGCTGGCTGAAATTCTCGCGGACGAAACAATCACTGTTATTGCACATAACGCCAAATTCGACTACAAGGTGAGCAGGGGCTGGGGCATTGAACGCTGGAAATGCAAAATCTGGGACACAATGGTCGCTGCGTGGCTTGCCGATCCTGAGCGGACCGGCTATTCCCTTGATTCGCTTGTCGCCTATACTTTTGACTGCACGCCCACAAGGTATATTGATATTGTACCGAAGGACAGCACATTTGCCGCCGTTCCTCTGGAAATTGCGGCGCGTTATTCGGGAGAAGACGCTGATTTTTGCCTGAGGCTGAAACATTACATTGAGCCCGTGTTAAAGAAAACGGAAGCTCTTTCGCTCTTTGAAAATTTGGAAATGCCGCTGCTGCCGGTTCTGGCGGAGATGGAAGGCGAAGGCATAAAAATTGAGCCTAAGGCGCTTATAAGTTACGGCAAGGAACTGGCGGTTGAGCTTAATCAAATTCAGAAAACCACATGGGAAACAGTCGGACATGAATTTAACCTTTCTTCCACAAAACAGCTTCAGGATGTGCTTTTTACAGAGCGCAAACTCACTCCCGGTAAAAAAACAAAAACAGGCTACTCAACCGATGCGGCGGCTTTGGAAGAACTTGCCCGTGAAGACCCGGTTCCGGCGCTTATCCTGCGCCACCGTACGCTGTCGAAGTTAAAGTCAACGTATGTAGACACATTAGCTGACATGACGGACAGCGAGGGCAGGCTGCATACGAACTTTGTGCAGACGGGAACCGCTACAGGCCGCCTTTCCAGCAGAGAGCCTAATATGCAGAACATACCGGTACGCACCGAGGAAGGGCGGCGTATAAGGGAAGCGTTTGTCGCAAAACCGGACTGTTTGCTTATATCGGCCGACTACAGCCAGATAGAACTGGTTGTGCTTGCGCATCTTTCCGAAGACAAGAACCTGATTTCCGCTTTTATGGAAAACAGGGACGTTCACGCCCGCACCGCGGCGCTGATATTCGGCATTGATGAAAGTGAAATAAAGAGCGAACAGAGGCGTATGGCAAAAACGATTAACTTCGGCGTAATATACGGAATGAGCTCCTTCCGCCTTGCAAATGAGTTAAACATCGGCAGAGGCGAAGCGGCTAATTTTATTAAAGCTTATTTTAACACTTATTCGGGAGTAAGGTCTTTTATAGAAGACACGATTAAAAAGACGGAACGAGATGGCTACGTTACAACCTTATTCGGGCGGCGCAGGTATGTTCCCACAATTAACTCGCACAATAAAACCGAAAAATCCGCCGCTGAACGCATTGCGGTAAATACCCCGATTCAGGGGTCGGCGGCGGATATTGTCAAAACCGCGATGCTTAATCTGGACAGGCGTTTGTCCGCTCTGGAAAATACGCGTCAAAACGGCGTTCAGGGCAGGGCGCGTCTTTTGCTTCAGGTTCACGATGAACTTATCCTTGAATGCCGGCAGGAAGAAGCCGCTGATATTGCGAAACTGGTCAAGGCGGAAATGGAACAGGCCGTGAAACTGCGCATCCCGCTTCGCGCAAGCGTTGAAACCGGCAAAAGGTGGGGCGATTTTCACTGATCGGCTTTTGTGTTAAATAAGAAATAATAAATATAAAAAATAAGAAGAAAGAAAAGCTCTTTCTCCTTGCTCATCTTCATTTTTTATTTTAAATTAAACAGCGGACAGCAAATAGAAACTCTATCCGCTGCCCGCTTTTATTTGTTACGGTTATTCTTTTGTCCACTCCATCCAATCATCTATAAATGTTCCGGTATATGTTCCTAGTCCGTTGTCTCTGTAGTAGTCGTGCAAACCGCCGTGGAACGGCCAATCGCCGAATTCGATTCCCGAACTTTTGAACGTTACGCTTTTAAGGCTATCTTCGGGATCTGTTAAAAAAGCCCAACTCCCAATGTATTCAACACCGCTGCCAATGATTGCGGTTTTAATGCCGGAACCGCTAAAAGCCATATCCCCAATGTTGGTAACGCTGTCGGGTATGGTAATGTTTGTAAGGTTTTTACAATCTGAAAAAGCCATTTCCCCAATACTGGTAACATTGTTGAAATTGCACTAAACAACAGTTGTTGGCGGTTTCCCCCTGTGTTAATTCTATATCCTGTAAGGAATTAGCGTTGCTGGTTCGGTATTCCTGAACTGCTTGGAAATTCGTGTT
>Ga0268262_10003048_pt1 | contig 18577 bp, 11 predicted proteins | sample TergutNc150P3_FD_190354 | JGI IMG/M metagenome (GOLD analysis project Ga0268262, IMG submission 190354) | Nasutitermes corniger P3 segment gut microbial community from laboratory colony in Florida, USA - Nc150 P3 (SPAdes) (version 2) | ecosystem: Host-associated > Arthropoda: Insects >...
CTTCAGCTTCTGTATGGCGGTTTGTAGTGTACTGCAGAAAAGCCAAATTATTCAGCGTAGTTGCTACATACGACAAATACGCGTCGGGATTGGCTTCCGCTAGTTTCCGCCTAATTCCCAGCGCTTCGGTATAATTTGCTTCAGCTTCTGTATGGCGGTTTGTAGTGTACTGCAGAAAAGCCAAATTATTCAGCGTAGTTGCTACATACGACAAATACGCGTCGGGATTGGCTTCCGCTAGTTTCCTATAGATTCCCAGCGCCTCGGTATAATTTGCTTCAGCTTCGGTATGGCGGTTTGTTTTATTCTGCAAAAGTGCCAGATTATTCAGCGTCAAGGCTACATTCGATAAATACACATCTCGATTGGTTTCCGCCAGTTTCCGGCATATAACAAGAGCTTTTGTATATTTCTCTATCGCTACTTTGTGCTTGTTCTGTTTGTCTAGAAAATGTGCATAATCAAACAAAACAGTCATTTCCAAATCCAACTTTTCCTGAAAATACTCAATGTTAGCGTAACACTTCTCAATTTCCTCAAACCGATTCTTATTTCCCGTATCCATTTTAAGCCGGTCTATTTCCGCAAAAAGTATATTTATCTCCTGTTCCGCAATCTTTTTATTAGTTTCTATCCTTGTTGCCAGTATTTCATTCTCGTTCACCATCGCTCTTAGATTACTTACGCTTCCATCCGGGTCCAAAACTCTTCTTGCCCTGTCCAATTCCCCGCGTTCAATACATTCAAGGGCGCGTTTAAGCCTCGCGTTATAGCCGCTTGCCAATGTCATTTTGGCGTAGTTCTGGTACAGCGCAAGTGTGTCCTTTTCCATTAACGCTATTTTGTCCTGAAGTTCGTCAATCTCTTTTGCCAAAGCGCTTATATCATCCCATAAATCATTGCGCTCTTCGCCCTCCGCTTCGTGTAATTCTTTTCTGAGGTTTTCACGCTCCGCCCGTTTCCTGTCCAGTTTTTTCTTTGCATCCTTATAATCTTCGTTATTAAGCAGGGCGTCAAAATCCAACAGCCCACTTACAGGAACGCCGCCCACTTTGATAACCGGCGTGCCATGAATGTCTTTATCCACTTCATAGGCAAAATCCTTCTGCTTTGCGCTGAGCCAGATTAGGAACTTTGCTTTGAGCGTGTCATGGTGTTTGAATTGATCGACATAATGCTCGTATTGTTCAGAGGCGAAATAATTTATTACTTTGTCCGCGTCTTTGTTTGCCGCGTTGACGAAAATGTGAACATCGGGATTCCCATGCGTTTCTGCATAGCGTTCTATTGCGCGGTTAAGTTTGTCCAGAGCGAATTCGTCGTTTTTACCGCCTAAAATAAGCAGAAAATATTCGCAGGTTTCAAGCTCCGCGTCGATTTGCTCTTCTGGCTGTTCAAGGGACTCGCACAACTCTTTTTCGCTTTTAAAGACGGAAAACTCAACGCCGGTACTTTGCGCGTTAAGGCCGCATAGAAAATCGCCAAAGCGTACTATGTCTTCTTCCACGTCTTTATCAAACGCGGCAAATATTTTTATTCGTTTTTTCACACCAAACATTTTATTATCCTTTTAAAGGGTATAGTATAAGTTTTGTAATGTTTTTTCAATACAGCGCATTCTATTAAAGAGGGGTAATATCATGTTATGATTCATTTATTTTGTTAATTTATTGTACCTTATACTTTTTTATTATCCTTATCATCCAATTTTAAATTCTCATCCTTGTCGGCAATCGTTTCATCTGATTCCGAGAAGGCAGTTTCAACAAATTTTTCCGCAAGTTCTAATTCCAAAACATCGGAGTCTTCCCCCTTATATGGCCACATAGTTAATTTTCCCTCTTTATCTGACATTTTTATATTCCACAAAGAAAAATTTTGCTTTTGCTCCATATTTCTTAGAAGATAAACGTATACTTCCGGATCATCAGTAGGTTTACCGTTCAAAATATGATGTTCTTGTCCGATAAGTCCTGCGGGTATAATTTTATTTCTTAAGTTCATTATTCATGTTCCTTATTTTCATTATTATATATCATAACATGATCTTTGAAATTTCGCTTTTGTTTAATGCCCGTACAACGTTCTAAATAAATTTCTTCCGGCAGTTAAGCAAAATACCACTAGATTTTCTGTAAGAAAAAACAAATAATATCTTATGTCACTCAATACAGCAATAGAGAACCGTCAAATCCGTATTTTCATCTCATCCACTTTTCGGGATATGCAGGAAGAACGGGACCACCTCGTGACCAAAATCTTCCCAGCCCTGCGCCGCTACTGCGAAGAGCGGGATGTGTCTCTTTTCGAGCTTGACCTGCGCTGGGGCATAAGCGAGGACGAATCCAAACAGGGCAAGGTTGTAGACATCTGTCTGAAAGAGATACAGAAAACCACGCCGTTTTTCATTGGCATTTTAGGGGAGCGTTACGGCTGGGTTCCTAACGAGGACGAGCGCCGAAAGATTGCCGAAAGTACCCAAGTATTTAAGGAGTATCCCTGGATACAGGACGAACTGTTGAAAGGGACGAGTATCACGGAAATAGAGATACAGGAAGGCGTTTTGCGGTCGAAAGAAAAGGTGAACGCCTATTTTTACTTCCGGTCGCCCGGGATGGAAGTGGAGGAAGGGTTCAAAGAAAATCCCGGTTCCCGTGAGGCGCAAAAGTTAGCCGCCTTAAAGCAAACTCTTCGGAAACAACAGGACTACCCGGTAAAGGATTACGATTCAATCGAACATTTGGGCAATCTTGTGGAAGCGGACTTCAAAGCACTGGTGGATATGCTTTTTCCACACGGGGCGCTGTCGCCGCTTGAAAAGGAGCGGCTTCTGCAGCGGGTTTATCTCAAAAGAATGACCCGCGTGTATGTGCCAAATCCTGAGTATGACGCGCGTATCGACCGCTTTGTCAAAGCTTATGGGGGAGTCCTAGTGATATGCGGAGAGGCAGGCATAGGAAAGAGCGCCTTGCTTGCTCATTGGATTCAAAACAGAGGAGAGCGAAAGAACGAAAAGATCATCTATCACTTTATCGGGCAGGGCGGGGACGAAGGGGATTTTCGCAAGATCACCCATCGGTTCATCGAAGAGATACGTGACCTGTACGGACTCCAGTCAGTGCCGCCGCCTGAACAATCAAAAGGGAAGGATCCACAAAAGGAAGAACTGCAAAACCTGCTTGCCGCCGTCAAAGATAGGGGCAGGCTTGTTATCATCATGGATGGTCTTGATAAACTCCAGGAAACTGACAAAGATAAAATTGACAAAAAAGATGCACATAAATTAGAATGGTTTCCCAATTTTTCTGATAATGTCAGATTTATTTGTACTACCAATAAAATACAGGGTGGACGCAATGGTGAGTATATTATACCCGATGGATGCAATGACACAGAAGTTGGGACACTTGATGTAGAACGCAGAAAGATGCTGATTGCCGAATACCTCGTCTCATTCGGGAAAAAACTCACATCCTCGCAGATTGAATGCATCGCAAACGATAAGGAAAATGAAAATTCTCTTGCCCTCATTACCTTGCTTGACGAACTACGCATGTTTGGGAAGTATGAGGAACTGGACGGCGAGATAGACCGCTACCTTGCCGCCGGCACTATTCCAGATCTTTTTACGCTGGTTCTTGAAAGGCTTGAGAAAAACTATAACTACGGCAAAGGAAACTTTGTGGGAGACGCGCTTTCGCTGCTCTATGTTTCCCAAAAAGGGCTTTCCGAAGCGGAAATCTGTAATCTTACCGGCACAGAACCGCTGTACTGGTCACAACTATACAATGGAATCGCAAGCCATCTGATAGCCAGAGGCGGCTTGGTTACTTTTGCTCACAGTTTTATCCGTGACGCTGTGAATGAAAGATATCTGTCCGGGAGCATGGCGATCCGCGAATATGGGATGAAGATAGTGAATTTTATGAACGATCCTCTATCTATGGTCCCGTTAAACAGAAAGATCGACGAACTGATATATCAAACACGAAATGTTGGAAGTCAGGACGTTTTGAGAACTCCCGAGATTTGCCTTGCGGCGGTACAACAAAGAAGTTATGCGCTTGAGTATGTACCTGAGAAACTGCGAACACAAGCGATATACCTTGCGGTGGTACAACACGATGGTCGGACACTTAAGTATGTACCAGAGGCATTGCGGACACCGGAGATTTGCCTTGCGGCGGTGCAACAAGATGGTATGGCGCTTGAGTATGTGCCAAAGACATTGCGGACACCGGAGATTTGCCTTGCGGCGGTGCAAAAAAGGGGTTGGATGCTTATGTATGTGCCAGATGAATTGCTAACACCGGAGATTTGCCTTGTAGCGATGCAACAAGATGGTGCACTTTGGAAAGTGCCGGAGGTATTGAGGACACCGGAGATTTGCCTTGCGGCGGTGCAACAATATGGTAAGGCGCTTGAGGATGTACCAGAGTCATTGAGGACACCGGAGATTTATCTTGCGGCGGTGCAACAAGATGGTTGGTTGCTTCGGAAAATACCGAAGGAATTACGTACACCGGAAATTTGCCTTGCGGCGGTGCAACAGAAAGGTTCGAGACTTGATTATGTACCGGAATCATTACGTACACCGGAGATTTGCCTCGTTGCGGTGCAACGCTTTGGCTTAGCGCTTCAATATGTGCCAGAAGCATTGCGGACACTGGAGATTTGCCTTGCGGCGGTGCAACAAGATGGTAGAGCGCTTGAGTATGTGCCAGAAGCATTACTATCAACACATTTTATTAATATGCCTTCTGTCTGTCTAGAAATGATCAAAAAGAAGAATTCCAACATAAAATTTGTACCGGAAACTATGTTAACTGAAGAGTTCTGTATTGATGCCATTGAAGTAGACTCTTCCAATGAAGTTATTCAGTATCTCCCAGTTGCCTTGCGAACCGAAAAGGTTTGCCACGCAGTGATAGAGGCTAATTGGATACGGTGGTTAAAACAGCCACTTCCCAAAATTGATTCTTTGGAACGCTGTCTCGACTTAGTTGAGAGGGATGGAGAGGCGATTATGTTTGTACCGGGAAAATACCTAACCGATGAAATGTGTCGTGTTGCAGTGAGGCAGCACGGTAATGCGCTTAAGTATGTGCCGGAGACATTACGGACACCTGAGATTTGCCTTATAGCGGTGCAACATTTTGGCAGTTGGGTGCTTGAATATCTACCAGATGGATTTCGGATACCAGAGATTTGCCTTGTGATGGAAGAGCATAGCTTTGGCGTAGCACTTAAATATGTACCGGAGGCATTACGGACACCAGAGATTTGCCTCGTTGCGGTGCAAAGCTTTGGCTTAGCGCTTAAAGATGTGCCAAAAGTATTGATGACATCGGAGATTTGCTTTGCGGCGGTCCAGCAGAACGGTAGAGCGCTTGTGTTTGTGCCTGAGACATTGCGGACACCGGAGATTTGCCTTGCGGCAGTGCAACAGGACGGTAGAGCACTTGTGTTTGTGCCTGAGACATTGCGGTTACCGGAGATTTGTCTAAAGGCGGTTCAGCAAGATGGTTTGGCATTTAAAGATGTGCCAGAAGTATTGATGACATCGGAGATTTGTTTTGCGGCGGTCCAACAGAACGGTAGGGCGCTTCATGATGTGCCAGAAGTATTGAGGACACCGGAGATTTGCCTTGCGGCGGTGCAACAATATGGTAAGGCACTTGTGTATGTGCCTGAGACATTGCAGACACCGGAGATTTGCCTTGCGGCGGTGCAACAAGATGGTTTGGCGCTTGAGTATGTGCCAGAAGTATTGATGACACAGAAGATTTGCCTTGCGGCGGTGCAACAAGATGGTTTGGCGCTTAAGTATGTGCCGAAGACATTACAGACACAAGAGATTTGTCTTACGGCGGTGCAACAAGATGGTTTGGCGCTTGAGTATGTACCAGAGGCATTGCTATGGACACCGGAGATTTGTCTTGTGGCGGTGCAGCAAAATGGTTTGGCACTTGATCATGTGCCTGAGGTATTACGGACACCGGAGATCTGCCTTGCGGCTGTACAACAGAATAGAGAAGCGATTTGTTATGTCCCCGAAGCCCTGAAAGCACAAGTGAAAAAGGCAGGTGGGATTGAGTAGTATATAGAGATGGGGACACTCGCAAAACAATATGTTTGCGTTAAGCACCCGGAATGGATAGCAAAACTTATCAAGCCTATTCTATATTTTATGTACACATTTTAGTTGTTTCAACATTCCCCCCCCTTTGCCGCTTTCAAAAACAACGGTATATTTTCAATAATTTCCCTATCATATCCTTTGAAATTTTCTTTGTATGCCTCACTGATCTCCTCCAATTTGTCCCACGAAACAAGGCACACATGCAATCGTGCCGTCGGTACTCTGGTACTTGTAGTTTTAAAACGCTGACGTATTTCTTCTATACTGACAGGCTTCCACCCCATAGCTACATGAAAGGCATTCCAACGAAGATGTTCCGTTTGCGCGAGTACTTCCACAAGGCTATCCTTGTTTTTAATAAGAGGACCTTTTTCAGGCACTTCATCTCTTTTTATACCCGCCAGTTTAAGCATAGTGGGAATAAAATCAGCCGTTGCGCGATTACTTTCTTGTCCAAACCAATCACGTTCAGCCCACAGTTTCGCTCTCTCGGGGTTTTTCTTATTATAAACATCGTTTACCGCTTTTGCCATACGGTCAGCTTTCTCGCAGATTATTACCGATTCTTTGTATACCTCATCACGACTGCCAAAAACGAATATTTTTTCATTTTGTTTTCCTTCTTGCTTTACTTCATTTAAACTCTTCTTCCTTCCCGAAACAATAATAACTTGTTTTGTTTCGCGCAAACTCCCATTCAATTCAGCAACAGCAATAAACGGCAATACTTCAATGCCTTTTCGTTCATAGTGATGTTTTATATCCAATGCCGTTCGTTTATTAATATCATCGCCGTGTAAAGATGCAACTATATAATCCACGCTACTTTCTTCATCTAACAGTGAAAAAAATTCTTCACATTGAACATTAACATCTTTGAACTCCATATTACAACAGAGTTTTAACCCGGGATACCGATGCAAAAAACAATCGCGCAAATTATCTACATCTTTGTCTACAATTATTGCACGCATACGGCTCCCGACAAACTGCCCGTTCATCATAAGCCGCAGAAGTGCTGACTGCCCTACCGGTCCAAAACCAAGTATCATCACGGTAAAATTGCGCGATGCCTTGCCACCGGAAAAATTCAAACATTCAAAGGGCGGATGTTTTTCAATCATTTGCCGGGTTAATAATTCTATTTCGTTAACAATATGAAATGTGTATGGGTATTTGCGTTTGGGGTTGCTTTTTTCTTGTATCTGTTTATCATCCTTGATTTCATCCTCTGCCAGTGTAATTTTCTCAATTTTCTTCCTGTCCCATTCCGATGAAATAAAAACAAAAATATCCAATTTATCAGGGTTTACGGCATTTTCTTTTGCAAAGTCCGCAATAAGTTGTACATCGTCCATCGTGGATGTATCTTTGGGCATCAGTATGATATTATATTTTTTCTCTTTTCTAAGCCATCTGCGTTTTCCCAATCTTGCTTTATTTAAGCAGTATGAAAAATCATGATTCTTGTCCAGTACTTGCACAATGCCATCAAAGCGAGACGCTTTTTCGGATATTTTCCTCTCATCATCATCTTCATCCAGTAAAAAAACGATGAGCCGCTTCTTGTCGGGGCGCTTTTGTTCCGCATCATGGGTAGCAATGTTTTCAGCTAACAAAAAAGCGTTTTTATCGCTTCCTTTGATAATGTACACTTCATTATGAGGTCCGAAAAGCAAACGGAAACTGCCAATTAACTTACGACCAAACAAATTAATTAACGCGATATACACGATTATAAGTGTGGCAATATGACAAAGCCAAAAAGGAATTTGCCAATAAACGTTTTCGGTCAGCCATTGTGTGCCTTGTATACCTGTCAATACACCGTGATCGTCGTTAACCGAAAACATACGCGCGGCGCTGTATACTCCGCGTAAAACCGCGAAAAATGTGGTTGGCAAATTCATGCCGGATGACAGATAACTGGCCGTATACAACAAAAAACCAAATGCAACAAAGGTAAGGCAAATCCATAGTATAATACGCCGATACCGTATCGTTAGGATAAACACGCCAAATATAAAGGCAATAAACAAAAGCAAAATCAACGCTAAAACAATAAAGATCGACATTGACTACCTCCTCCTCGTCACTTTTTGAATAGCTTATAAAAAATCCTTTTTTCCCATTATATGGCTAATTTTTCGTCAAGGGTCATGGTTTGCGTTTGCGGCATAGGTTTCTCCTTAACTAAATTATAACAGGTTCATAGCTATTTTGACAACAGAAAAACATATTGCACATTATTATTTATTTATTGTTTTCATAATACGCTCTTACCCTTGAATATTTGGGTGTTCTACAGAGAGTAAATAATGTATATAATATCTTAACTAATACTATATGGGCTTAGAAATTATGGAATCAGAAAAAAAAGATATTATTAAGGAAAAATCATCTGTTATATCTCAATTTGGCGGTATTCCACACCCTACAGTCTCCTCATTATTAAGAAAGATACTCTCCATATTCTTTATTTTAACAATTGTAGCTTTATCGGTTGTAATTTATATAAATCGTGAAAAAATGCAATATCTTGGTAATTATGGATTATTAGGCGTCTTTGGTCTTTGTTTCATCTGCAATGCTACAATCCTTGCTCCCGCTCCAAGTCTAATTGTAATAATTACTGCAGCTACTTTCTTAAACCCAATATTGGTTGCATTGTGCGGAGCGCTTGGAACAACGCTTGGCGAGCTAACAGGATACCTGTCCGGAAAAGCAGGGAGAAACATAGGGAAAATAGAAATTGGACGGCTTGGTAAAGCGGTACAAAAACATGGAATTCCTGTGATTTTTTGTTTCGCCTTGTTGCCATTACCCTTATTTGATATAATTGGAGTGACTTCGGGTTTCTTAGGAATAAAATGGTATAAGTTTGTCATTCCTTGTTTTTTAGGTAAGCTGATAAAGATGCTGTGTTTTGCTTATGGTTCTTTTTATTTCCAAGAAATGCTTAGCAATCCAGTTAATTTCATTAATGGATAAAAAGGCGTTGAGAAATGAATTATTTAGAAGGTTGGGAAAAATTTATAATAGGCGTTGTGGTTGTTGGTCTCATTGTTTTTGGAATGATGACTGTATTTTCACAAATAAATTATGGGGCTCCGTTTGTGGTTTTTGGCGGTAATATTATACAAAAGAAAAAAATAGAACAACCGCCGCCTAATCAAATCAAAACAGCTACTGTTAAAGAAGATTTAAATTTCCGGCCTGCTCCAAACACCAATAACACTCCCTATTATATTCTTAAAAGCGGAACAAAGGTTAATGTAATTTCTGTACAAAATGGATGGGCTAAGATAATTGATAGTTCTAATAAAGAGGGATATGTAAATAATAATTTTTTAAGATATTAATTATCAAGTGAATCTTGCGTATTTATTAACCTCCAATAAGGAAGAGAATAACAATAATCCCTATAATTATTGGTATAATAACTTTAAGTATTGCGATCACAAGTAATATAACCAGTGTTACAACAACAACGCTTATGCATAGAATTAAACAGGCGGCAATGGCTGAAAGGACAGGAAGGATTATATCTTTGAAACTGGCAAAATCAGATATTTTTATATTATACCAAAAACATCCTACAAAACCGCCAAGTAATATCAGGTAAGGGGTAATATTTAATAAAAATCCTTGTACGCTGTCAAACCAATTAGGAATATCACTGAAACCGAAAATATTCTTATCAAAAAAAAGAATAGAGACGAATATTGATAGCCCCCATGTCGCAGCCGTGGAAAGTATAAAGGTTATGATGTAAAAAAGAAATGGATGTGAATGTGTGTATGTATAACCGTTACTATGAGATGGATAGATATAAGGAACATTAATAGGTTGTATTTTTTGTTCTACTGGTTGGTGTTTTCTTATAATTCTTCCAAATTCATTATGTGCCACATAAACCTCTCATAATTTTACCGATCAACTTTTATCTCCACATATTTTACATCCATCTTTTTTTCGAAAATTCAAATTATTAGTAACTTGTAATGGATAACTAAACATACCAGCTCTCATTCCACCGATATTTATATCGTTAGTATTACATATCCATGTATACTGTCTTAAATAATTTATTACTCTTGGTGTGTAATTAGTATTATCTTTATTAATTAAATCAAGAATTACTTTAAGAGCAATAATGCTCACAAAATCTATATCAACAGCGATACCAGGTTCAAATTTTAATGAGTCAGATAGATGACGACTTCCCCAATAGTTTGGATCCCTTTCTGTTCTTTCAACATCTTCCAGATCTCCAAGCGCACAATGATAACATGGAAGATTCTTTCCCAATGTCCAATAAATTACTTCGCCAGCAAAAGCGCGTGTCCAACAACATGTCGCAACAAATGAAGTATTGGTTGGAATTGCAAGATAATCACATGCAAATTCAGAAGATTCTCTATTATCACCAGTTCCAATAATTATAGAATTAGACCCTAAAAATGGAGCCAATGTATCTAGCCCAATATGCTGAATCATTTTGCGGAACACAGTAACATTAGCTTTGGGATTTATATTAAGAATTTTATCTCGAACTGCATCAACTTTATATCTTCCTAAATCATCAATCCCACATTGATGACGACAAATATTGTGTATTTCCAATATGTCAGTGTCACAAAGGATAAATCTACCAACACCAGAACGTGCTAGTGCCATAGCAATATATGAACCAACCGATCCACATCCTATAATGATAGAACATTTATCAAACATCCAGCTTGTTTCAAGTAACCCACTATTTCGAGAAAATAAATTAACCTGCTCATCATAAGGCTTTATATTGACTGGATCTGATTTTGTCGTATGGCAAATAAATCTATTATCTTCTTCCCGTATGATAATAATTCCAAAGGGAAGATTATCAGGAATGTTCTCATTCTTATTTGCAATAAATCCAATAATTGGATATTTTTCTTGCCCAGAATTAAGAACATAAAATGACTCTGTTTCAATTCTGGAAATACCGTAAAGATAACCGCTATACTCTGTTTTTTCTAATATACTACTAGGAACATGAGCTAAAAAGTCAGTAACTTTATATGAACCGAATCCATTAATAAATTCATCAACAATTTCTTTATCAACCTTTTCATCTATTTTATCTTTCTCAGAGGAAGAAAATACTTCGTTTCCAAATTCTCCCATTGAAAGCTGTCTACGAAGTTCCTCTTTTTGTTTTTCCAAATTTTCACCCACAAATTCCTCCTAATATTTTTCAAAGAAACTAACTTCTTTTATCAATATCGTTTTTTGTTGCTATCTCCATAGCTTCTTTCCGGGTAATATACTTATCTCCAGATAATATATCAGTTTTTGTATATGTGATATTACTTTCAGATATTTCGACATAATATGCTGTCAACCTAAAGTCGGGATCTTTATTTACAAGAAGAGATATGCACCCATTTCCAGCACTTTCGGCATATTTAGTGTTTGTAATATCATCAGTTCCTGAAAACGAATCCATTGATCCAGGATGTCTATGCCACATACCAAGAAACATTAAAGGGTATTTATAAATTCTTGATAGAATAGCACAAACATGATTAGCATAATCCTTATCGCTCTCATGATATGCATAATCAAAAACTCCATTATAACCAGGATCACTTGATTCAATAATATACCAAACACCATCAATATAGTGCCCCAACAACAACCCACCAGTTTCCTTTTTTCCTTTATTTTTTGTTTCGTTATATATTTGCGCAAATGCTCTATCAGTCATCGCTATTTCTTGACATTTTTGATGAGGTTTGTTCCCTGATTCTTTTCTTCCATCAAGATACTGTGTAATCCTCCTATTTTTTATTAGTTCATTACTGCTAAAAAATTTACTTAATAAAGAATTATTTGTTTGAGGAATTCGTTGGTCATTTGAAGATAGGTTACTTTGGTTTATAATATCTTTCATTATAATACTATCTCCCTAATAATTACAAATTTCCGTTATTCCATAATATATGTATTCAAGCAAAATACATTGTATCTTACGGTTTTATTACTGTTCTTAAAAAGAAACTTGATTAAGAAAATCATTATCCTCTCTCTCCTTCCAGTCTCCATGTCCCGAAAATTCTAGCCACGTAGATTTATCTATTAATCCAAGTTCAAAAAAAGAAATCCAACGCATAGTATTTATCAAATATTTAGCTGCTGTAAAAACTTCTAATTGATCTGTCCATTCAATAGTCTCAACAGATAAATGTATTAAGCCATCACTATCTTTTATTGTATTCGGAATTGTTGTTGTAGAACAACCAGTTTTATTAATTAATTCAAGTATTTCATCAGCATTTGGCTTCACAGGATAAACGCTAATTGTACTCCCATATTTATTCCGTTGTGGATGATTTTCATGATATATAATAAAAAATGTCCAATCTTTTCTATTTCCACATATAACAGGGCGAAGTCTTATATTCCAATACATTTTCCCACTTGGTAAATAGCCGTATTTTGCATCTGGCTTAATCTTAAACATTTCTTGTATTTCTAAACTTTGTAATTCAGGGTTTTGTAAATACCATTGGCTTAACCATTGGTATAACTCATTAGCTAATTCTGTAGTTAAATCAGAATACTCCTTTACATCAAGCTTTTGACCGTAACAAGTGAATATAAGAGTATCACCGGTCCATAACCCTGTTAGATATGGCCGGTTTATTTTTTCGTACCGTTCCTTAATTGAGATGTTAAAATCACTTGACTCGCTATATATTTCTCCGATTTCCTTATTATCTTTTTGGGTAATGAGTATGTCATTATTGAATACGATAAAGATTCCAGCTTCTATATTAAACTTACCAAATAATTTCCCTGTAAATCTATTTAATTTTATGGTTTTCGGTAAAAATACAAATCTAAGTCTATTTCTAATATGATCAATGTCATCAACAATAGAAGTCATAATTTTTTACCTCTTCACTCATGTTATAATATTCCAATATAAAGGAAACATTATTATGCAAATGTTTTAAATTTGTCCATGTTCCTGGAATCTTGACCATGTTATCTGGTCAATTAAGCCAAGTTCAAAAACTGTAATCCATCGCATGGCATACCTAAGACCTTCGGCGGCAGAAAAAATTTCATTATCAATACGAATATTATCCATGTGTTGTGTACACATATATAATTGCTGATCATTATCTCGCAACATATGCGGGATTGTTTTTGGTGTAACAGACGATCTATTAACCATTGATACCATCTCATTGAAATTTGGTTTAACCGGGTAAACCTTCACAGAACCTCCCCAATCTTTATGCGGATGATCATCATCATACACCATTAAAATAGTCCAATCCTTCCTTTTCCCGCAAATAACAGGATACAATCGGACTGACCATGCCATTTTACCACTTGGGAGAAATTTTTGTTGGGCATCGGGCTTAATGTCTAGCATTGCCGCAATTTCATCACGTTGCAATTGAGGGTCCCTCTGATACCACTGTACAGCTACAATGGCTTTGTCAACTGGTTTAAATCCACCACCAGTAAGTGAGTTTGAATTTTGCATGGCTGATGGATCACTTGGATTTAGGAATGTTCCATCTGAATTGACATAATTCTGCTGACCACTTACAAGAGTCTGTCTAAGATTTTCAACCTGCTTCCTTTCGTTCTCAATTGCTGCAGCAATCTCACTTCCAGCTACAATAACTTTGTCAATTGGTTTGAACCCTAAAGAACGATTTTGTAAACACATCTCCATTTTCATTTTTATTCCTCCTTAATATAATTATTCATTTAGTTTTATAATTTAACTATTTTTTCTAGCAATCATAACAATGCCAAATGCCGTTTTGGTAATTGATGTTTTTACTACCACATCTGGGATATTTATCATAACTTGCCATTGCGAGAATCTTCCTAATACTGTAAAAAATGCGCTTTTTAGAGTCATTTGTCTCTAAAATGTGTTTATATTATAGACAGATTCTAAATGTGTTGCAACACGCTCATCTTGTATCCAATGTCAATATGCTGGGAAAAGAAAAATTGCCTACATATAATTATTCAGTCACCTTATAGGGAAAACATCTGAAACCACCATGTTTTAACAGGCAAAATGGGAAATATAGTCGAAAACCATAGTAAAATTTCCTACAATTTGGATTTTTTCTCAATTTTTCGAATAATGGTATGAGGGACTGAATAGTAACGAAAAAATTACGATTTGAAACTGTTCTAAAGCGTGTTCACACTAGATGTAAATTGATATTATCCTTACCATTTTGTCCAGTGTGAACACGCCATAGGGGAGGAATTGTTCCCAGTCCTCAGGGGTTAAAGCAAGCACAAACAGAGTCCTTTCAAAAACAACTAGCTGATATTTAAACGGAACAAGACCGTTTTGCTTGGCCGTTTGAAGAGAAGCATATGTCGCAGGAACTTTCAACACCGCCGATATTTTGGAAAATACTCAATCTATTAAACATTGGATGCTTTCAGAAAAAAGTGTATAATTATTTATACGCCTTCGTTGGTTTTTACTCCAGTATAAACCCTGAAAATCCATAAGTTCTTATTTTCCACAAGACTCTTTCCCCAGCTTATAAGCCCATTCAACCAAATCAGTTAAAGCAGTCTCACAGTCAAATTCATAATCAAGCTCAATTTCTACGCCGTTCCGGTCATCGTCATGGTAAATATGAAATTTAACCGATTAGACATCCCCCTGTTTGTGAAAGTGATATTTTGAGCTTATCTTGAAATCACTAATTCCGTATCTTGTCATATTCCTCCATCTTTGTACTATGACTGAGGTGCTATAGGTTTAGATATACCACTCCAGAACGGATCATTTTTCCAGTCTTTAGGAAAGCCCATTACGGATGTGTCGACATTAGGATATTTTGAAAGAAGGTTTTTGAGCTTATCATGGAAAGTGTTAGACGGTGTTATTATATCTAAAAAATATGCAATTACGGCCAAGACAATATATATTTTATCATTTGAAAGATTAGGCGAAGAAAGCCATGTGCGATCTGTAACTTTAGGGAGTTTAACCGGAATACGTAAGCTTTTATTCCATAAACGCGCATGATGGGCACAAATGTTTCTTACATAAACAAGTGTATGAAGCCAGTTAGCCATTATCGGTTCTTTTACACCAAAATGTTTTGCAACTGCTTTACGAGGTGCAGAACGTTTTGCTATATGATATAAAATTGATAGTTGCCCCATTGATAAGACTTCTGAAACAATCCAAATAGGCGGGTATGGATCACTGTAAGTATCCGTAAAATGTTTAATAAAAACATCCGTGGATCGCTTTATGGCAGTAGATGTATTTTTTAGAAAATCCTTATGTTCTGTGGAAACAGAAAAATTATTTATATCTGTGTACCAAAATGGATTTTTTGTTTCAATGGCAAAATGATTAGTTATCTGAGCACGAATAGCAATCTCAATTTTTTCGATAGAAGAAAAAGTTAAAACACGTAATTCCCTATCAAAAAGATAAAGATTGATTATATCAGTGAAACTGGAATTGGGTTTATATCGATGTTGCTTTTTATCCGCAAGAAAGGGAAACATATATCCACTTAGATGGTAATAGCTAATATTTTGTAAATATCGAATTGCCCTTTCTTCATCGGTGATATGCAATCCACGAGATTTGAGAAGTTCTATGTGTTCCTGTACTGACAATGGCGGTTTTGTATATGGTTGTTTATTCATAGTAAAAAAAGACCCACCAAGTGTGCATATCGGGAAACCCGACAGAGGCCCGGCAGGCTTATTACCAATAATATACAAAAGATAGAGATTTTTGTCAAGGCAAAATCAAGAAAAATGTGATTTTCCTGTTTTTCTAGGAGAATAGCAGGAAAAGTTGCCGATTACATGGTACTTATAACGATAAATCTTGCCTCATTTTATTGGTCAAGGTTAATTTTTATTGCGCCGGAACGTGTAGCATTTTTCATCAAGAGGGGAACCTTCGCCCTGCGGTCTCGGTTGAGGTTCTACAACCTTCGGGCGCGGAAATTTATTTTTAAATAGGGTCGTTCTTATTTATTTTTCTTAAAATTGTTAAGTACCTCGCTATGACCGCGGCGCGGACGGTGGGATAAATCCCACCTCATTTTTTCATCTTGTTAAGTTGTTCGGCGCCGGAACGTGTAGAATTATTCATCTACGCCCTTCGGGTGCGGACTTGGTTCCCCCATGCGCCCCTTTAATGGGGTAAACAAACAGGCGAATAATCGGCATTTTTCGACAGAAAAAAAAATTGTAAATAGCAAAAAATAACAATTTTGGGGATGCACGCGCCCCCCCCAGTAAAAAAAATCTTCCATGATTTTTTTTAACCTAGAAGTTTTTACTGCGTAAAAACCTCAGCTAAAGCATGATAACAGCGGCATCCATGCCGCCTTAAGCAGAAAAATGTTGCTTGCTTGTGTCATAAAATGACACGAAAACGAGGTTTGGGGCATTAATTTTAATTTTTCTACCATAATACATTTATCTTATTTTTTTATGACTCTAATATATAAAAAAAAAGAAAGAAATATAAATAAAGTAGTATATAAGAAAAATGTCCGAATTTGTGTTTTTTCTGGTCATTGGTCATTATAAGAAATATGCATTTTTTATCAGTCAAGAGGGAGTGCAACTCTTGAGGTTTTTTTCAAGAGCGATTGAGGCCGGCTCTTGCCCTCTGCGGAAAAACCGCCTGTTTTCAAGTTTTATATGTCAAAAAATTTATTTGGCGGTTTTTTGCAAGGGGGGATACAGCGATTTAATTTATCGAGGTGCAAATTCAAGAGGGAATTATTTTTTAGGTTTTTCAATAATCAATTGAGAGCGGTTGGGGTTGCCCCGTTATGCGTTTTAATATTGCATTACGGAATTTGGGAAGTGTTTTTTATTTACAAAGCCGTGTGGCGTATTCCGCTTATCTTGTTGTTCTAAGAGAATTTGGGTGGGACGTACTACGCCTCTCTGTGGCGGAGTTAAGGCGGTGCGGCATGGACGCCGCTGTATCTTAAAAAAAATACAAACAGGATGTTTGTATTTTTTTTATTCCTTACAACTTGCGACCAACGGGAGCAAGTTGTCCCCCCCCCTTTGAGCTGCTTGATAATTAGGTTTGCGACTGGAGCGAAACCGCATGATTAGCCGAATAAGGCTTAATCTTTTTATTTTTTTATCGAGGTACTGGAAAATTGATTTTTTGGGGTCTTTTCCATGCGGTTTTGCGTAAGGAGCAAACCGTTCCATAATTTCTTATAAAGGGGGGGAAGCCCCAGCGGCGAGGGGGGGGGACAATATAATGCCGCCTCAACGTAGCCACCGAATTACGCTGTTCTTCTGGGTTTCACGGCGTGGGTGGGGGAATTACGATAATCCCCACACGGTTTTTTAAGTGCGATTTATGCGGCATTTTGCGAAGGGTGGGTTGCCGGGGTTTTTTGTGCTTTCAATGTTTGTTTAAACGCCTTTTAATGTTTGACAAAAAAGTATGATGTTTTATTTTTTGTTTATGCTAAAACACGGACGGCGCAAGCCGTTGTTTCCAAGCCTTTTTGGAATTATCTTAGAAAAAAAATGCGTGAGGATTAGCATTTTTTTTCATGCCCTTGCCCGACACGATGTCGGGCAAGGGCGCGATTTAATGCCTTTGGGAATTATTTTGCGTGTTTTCACTTTGATTCAATTTTGCGGTTTGCCCTTGTCATACTTTTTTGTCCCTTTTTATCCAAGATTTAAGACTGAATAATCACCGCACAAAAAAGGGCGGTACGAACCGAAAAAAAAGCGGAGCGCAAGCGTAGCTTTTTTAACCTTTATAACTTTGAACCGAGTACTGAGAGCGAAAATTTTTTTACGTTTGCTTGCAGGTTATGGGGAGAGAATAAATAGCGAAGGTGAATTTTTTACTTTTTAGAAATGTAGTGGGTCGGGAATCGGTACGGTGGGTGAATTCTTGCTTTTTACAAATGTGGTGGGGAGCGAATCAGTACGGTAGGTGAATTTTTACTTTTTATAAATGTAGTGGGTCGGGGATTATTTCTTTTAGCAAAATTTGAAAAATTACTTGCTTTTGCGATAAGATACTGAATAATTACCCCCGTCCTGCGCGGGTGGGTGGGCAAAGTTCGCGCTGCTCTCGGACTACGCAAAGTTGGGAAGCGCCCGGACGGGGGGCATAGCGAATAATTTTTTAAAGAGGGTGTTCTTCCTTTCGTATTCTTCTAGGGCGCAGCCCTACCGCCGCAGGCGGTCCACCTACTGAAACCGCAAGCGTTATGCGACATTCATTTTGAAAACGCAAAAAACGGCTTTTAAAGGGCTTTTATAGGGTTAAAGGTGAAATGATACGGCAATGAATATTTAAGCGGCTCTAGGGGCTTCTACAAGCGTCCTAGAGGGTTTTTAAAAACGGTCTGCGGTAGC
>Ga0268262_10003049_pt1 | contig 18572 bp, 18 predicted proteins | sample TergutNc150P3_FD_190354 | JGI IMG/M metagenome (GOLD analysis project Ga0268262, IMG submission 190354) | Nasutitermes corniger P3 segment gut microbial community from laboratory colony in Florida, USA - Nc150 P3 (SPAdes) (version 2) | ecosystem: Host-associated > Arthropoda: Insects >...
CGTTTTCTCGGTATCCTGCGCTGCGCTTGGATACGCGAGACATCCTCCGTTGGTTTCTAATAGCACATTGGTCGGCAATCCCACCATAGGTGCTTTCCCTTGGTTCGGCGCCATTTTCGCGCTGCCTTCGGTCGACTTCCCCCGCGCCCCCTGCCTCGCCTCTCGGTATTCTCCGCTATCGCTCCGAATACGCGAGACATCCACATGGGGCTTGCAACACGTCAGCAAGCAATGGCGAAATGAAAATTTTGATTTCGCCTGCCGCCATTATCGCACGGCTCTTCGATGGGCGGGTGAATGCTTGGAGAATGGCCCGATGAGCGCTAGGATGGTTCTGTAAGAGGCTCTATCCTCAATTTACAACTGTGCATGCGGACACCATAATTTTTTTCGCTGGACAATGACCGCCGAGAACAAACAGACTCTGACAATCCTTGGCAACAGCCTAGCGGGCGAGGCGCGGCCATGAGCCAACCTGCCATGTCCGCCGTTGCGGTGGTCTGCATATTGGCTATTCTGTGGATTCTATTTAAAATAGTGAAAGCGACCTTTCGCCTGTTGCTCTACCTGCTTCTCTTTGGCCTGGTCGCATACTTGATCTGGATTTATTTCCCACAGGCTTACACTTTCATCTTGGAGGCGGTATGTCCGGCATAAATTGCCCAAACTGCGGAGCAGACCTTACAGCGTCAGGGAGCGTGCGCATCGCCGAGTACCGCTTTGGAAGGCTGGTGGCGGCGAAACAGGACATAACGGAGGGGCCCGGCTATTACCATAGCTGCGAAACGCCCGACACCTGCACGCTGATCTGCAACGCCTGCAAGCGCTTGATCAGAACCCTGCCGCTGACGAAGTAGTTTAGGAGCTAGGGGTCAGGGCTTAGGTTGTAGGGGGTAGGGGCCGCCGCGCAGCCTATGCACTCCGTGCCATTCCCTGCAAGAAGGGCTATAACTACGAGCTCATGATCTTGGGGCTTATCATCACCAGCATTTCTGTGGTGGTGTCATTGTTCGTCTTTTTCCTGAACAGCCAACCGATGCCTGGCAGCTTGGAGAGGAATGGCACGCCAGTGGTGCCGCCACCGACAGTGTTAGTGAACACTCCGCCTAAGATCGCCGTCCCGCCGTCCTGCACCAAGACCTTGGTCTGTATCTGCTTTCGCAAAATGGTGGGCACGCCGTTGACTTGGTTGTCGAAATCAGGCTGGCCCTTTTCGATGAGCACGTCCAAGATGATGGTGCCATCATTGGTTATCTGTGGCGTGACTTCCATCTTGAGTTCGGCATCGGTGAACTGGACCGATATGGCTCCGCCCACTAGGCCGCTCTGGTTGGCCTGGTAAGGTATCCTGGAGCCATCGGTTATCACCGCGCTGGCGTTGTTCTGCCCCAGCAGCTTTGGCTCTGAGACCACCTTTATCTGGTTCTTCCTCTCTAGGGCCTGAATGATCATGTTGAGGCTCATGCGGTTGGTCAGGAATGACAGCCACACTTCCCCCGCAGCCGTTCCCCCTAGATCCGTCACGCCGGCCCTGCCAGGCGAAAATGCGGCCGTCTTAGTATTGTCTGGACGGTTGACACCAGTCCCAGGGTTGATGCTGTTCCAAGATGGGCCGGTGGAAGTGCCCCACGGGAGCCCCTGCGCGCTGCTGCCCGAGCCAGCGCCAGTGATCTGGGCATTGCCGGTGTTGGACTGGGGCCATGAAACGCCCAGCTCTTTTTGCCAATTTCGGTTGGCCTCAACTATTCTGGCCTCGATGACCACCTGGGGCACCTTGATGTCCAGCCGGTCTATCATTCTCTCCATCGTCTGCACATAGTTCGGCAAATCCGACAAAAAGAGCGTGCTGGTGCGCTGGTCAATGATGATCCTGCCTCTCTCGGATTTGACGTTGGCCAGTATCTTTTGCACTTCATCCACTTTTGCGTAAGACAGCCCTCGCGTCACGTGCACCAAGTCACCCGCCAGCAGCTTGGCGTCTTCCATCGCTTTGCGGTCTTCCGCCTCTTTCTTCATCTTTTCGACTCTGGCAATGCGGAGTACGCTGTTGCTGACCTCCATCCCAAAGCCGGCGTTGCTGACGACGTGCTCGAGTATTTCGTCCCATGGCATGTCGTGGAAGCTGTAGGTCCAGCCCTTGGACGAGTTGACTTCGGGGTCAATGATGAGGTTCAGCCCGCTGTTGGCGGCTACTGTCCAGAGTATTGTGGCCAAGTCCACGTTTTGGACATCTATGGATATTGGCTCGCCCGTGTATTGCCTAGTCTGGTTGGCCATCAGCTTGGCTGTCTGGACGGTAGGCACTATAGGAGCCACGGTGGAATCAGGGATGTACACGTTGGCGGCTACAACGGGCGCGACAGGGATGGAACCCAAGCTGGGAAGGCCAATGTACGGCGCCCCTATCTGGGGCAGGCTTTCGTTGTCCTTATGCTGCTGTAAGGCGACGGGTTCTGCCTCTGCGTCCATGTCGCCTTGGGCTATTGGCTCCGCTAAATTGTCAGCGCTGGCGTTGCTGGCCGGCCCGTCCAAATCATAGGCGCGGCTCTCCCTTTCGGATCGGTAGCCGTCGTTAGATGAGTTGTTTTCAAGCAAGCTGGCCTGCACTTTACCAGAACCCTTGGCGAGGGCGATGGCGACGCCGTCTGCACTATAGGACACTTCGGCCTTGACGCCTGGGGCCAGTTCTAGGACGAGCCTAGTAACCGGCTTGGGCTCCGATACATACTGCGCCAGCCTTGAAGCCAAGATGAATGGATGCGCGATCTTTGATGCGGCGCGGGTCTGTCCCTGCCCAACGACGACGCCCGGCAAATCTATTACCAAGCGCTCTGGCACTATGCGGTCGGCCCTGCGGGTAGGCGGAATCACCTCTATGGCCGGCCTGCCGCTGAAGCCTGGAATGCTGAGCTGCAGGTGCGCCACAGATTCGTCCCCGTACACCAAGGAAGCCCATGTCACCGATGGGCGGCCATTTACGGGAGATTCTAATGTAGGCTCATGGCCTTGGAGATGTCCAAGGTGGCCGCCAAAAAAGGCCAGGCTCCCTGAAACCAATAACGAGCTAAGGCGAGTGTTCATCATTTTCCATCCTCGCGTTTAAAGTGTTTTGTGACTGTTCTTTTTACCGGAGCCCTGGGCCCAAGGGTGGGATCCCACATAGTGAACACTGCCGCTGTGTTTGTGATATCCGTAATTTCGCCATCCCGGAATCTAAACCCGACTGGCAGTAGCTTCTTATCCTGCCGTGAATCCAGCACGATCAAACTCGCCCCTTTTTTTGCAACGATCCGGCCTAGTATGGTGATTTCGTCTATCATCATATCGCCCTGCTCAACCACCGGTCGGCTCTTGTCTTCCTGCGCTGCGCCAAAGGGGTCGCGGTCGTGTTTCGGCCTATATTCCACTATTTGGGATTCTATGAGAAAAGTCCTGATGTCGTTTGGGTCTGCGGCGCGGCCTTTTTCTTGCCCGCACAAATAGGGTGCTGCCGCCAAAAGCATTACTGCTGTGGCTTTGCATCTCATGGCGTGCCCTCCCCATGCTTGGCGAGCCCGGCTGCATTGTCGGCTTTGGAATCATAGACAAAAACAGACAGCTTGAAATCAATCGTCACCGGCTGCGAATCGCTGCGGTTCGAATTTCTGGAAACCGAAATGTCGGATATGTTGATAATTTTTTCAAAGCCCGACACGTAAGACAGAAAACGGCCAAAATCGTGGTACCCGCAGATGTATCTGTATGCTGTTTCAAACTCGGTGTAGTACTGGGCCCTTACTGGCTTCTCGCTAGACTTGGATTCCTGCATCCTGCCAAGTCCGGCGTTTTGTGCCAGCCTTTGGACCATCTGGTTCACCTTCGAGCGCTCGCTCTCCAAAGGCATCATCTTGATGAGCTCGGATATCCTGACTTCCTGATCCTCTATATCTCTCTTCAATTTCTCGTGGTTCTCCTTGAGCTCCTTGCCCTTTTTTACTTCGGCGTCGAGCGCATTGTTTGATTCGGTGAGCGTGGCCAAGTCCCCGCGCTGCGGAGCCAAAAAGTACCATGCGGCACCGGAGACCAAGCCTCCCGCTAGGAGGCCGGCAGCGAATTGTATTACTTTAGAACTCATGTGCCCACCTATGGATTAACTAAATCAAGAGATATGCCAAATTCCACAAAATTGCCCCTCCGCATCTGGCTGCCAAGGTTGACGTGGCTGAACCACTGCGACCTCGAGTCGAGGGCGTCCCTGAACTGGTAAATAGCATCGTCGTGAGAAGACTCGCCGCTTATCATCACCTTTGGCCCCTTTTGGATGAGCCTAATGAGGGACACTTTCTCTGGCACGCTGTGTTCCAGCTCAGTCCAAAAATAGACCGGCATTTGCTGCTGCTTTTTCAATCTGGCCAAAACTTCTTCTTTTTTGTTCATGGCCTCGCTCTGCCGCCTAACCTGCTCTTCCATCGCGACGAAAGGCTCTAGCTGCTTCTTCTCTTCGGTCATTGAAGCGTTTAGCTCGCGCTGTTTTTTGAGGCTCTTGACTAGCCAAAAATAATATGCCACTCCGGCTCCGGCAAAGAGCATGAACACTAGGATGCCGACGATTGGCAGGCACGCACCTTTTGCCGCGCCCAGCGAGAAGCCGCGTGGGGACTTCACCTTCAAAGGCTCTTCCTGAACTGCCTCCTGCGCGGCTGGATTATGAGGCTCATTTAGCAGATTGATCTTTATCATCTGTCACCTTCCTCTCGCATAGCGAGTCCTATTACTACCGCCCCGGCGCATCCCAATTCTTCGGCGCCCGGCGCTCCCTTTCCGTCTTCTATCAAACTGAATGGATCGAGCAGCTCGACTGGGACGTTGAAGCGCCCCTTTAGCGTTCCCGCCAAGCTTGTCATCTTGGCCCCGCCGCCCGACAAAAGTATTCTGTCAATTTTGTCAACCTTGAAATTGTTGCGGAAAAACTCGGTGTTGCGCGAAAGCTCGTCGGCAAAGGAATCCGAAACGGCGGCTATGGAAGGCTCCGCCTCCTGCGGCTCCCTGCCTTCCGCCGGCCTGCCCTTTTTCAGCTCTTCGGCTCCTTCGCTGCTGATACCCAAATCCTCTGCAATCTTGATGGTGAACTTGTCGCCCCCAAAGGGTATGTCCCTCCAAAACAACGACTTCTTGCCCGTCAGCATGCAAAGGTTTGTGAAGCTGGCCCCAATGTTCGCAAGCACCGAAACCTCTTCGTAGCCTGTGGCCTGCGTGTTGGCCTCAAATGCGTTTTGCAGCGCGAATACGTCCAAGTCAACCGTCCGCGGCTTCAGCCCCGCCTGGACGACGCAACTGATGTACGACTCCATCTTGTCCTTGCGGCAGGCCACCAAAAGGACGTCCATGTTCCCTTCCGCATTCCTCTCCTCTACAATGGCGTAGTCCAACGCGTAGCTCTCCAAGCTCTGACCCGAAGGGAAAAAGCTCTCGGCTTCCCAGCGTATGGATTCGACTAACTCCGCCTGGCTCATTATCTGCAAAGTCACTTTTTTGACTATCACCTGCTGGCCCGACACAGAAATGGCCACTTCCTTGGCCTTTATCTTTTGGTCGCTTACCGCCTGCCTGATAGCGGCTATCACCGCGTTGCTGTCCATGATGTCGCCCTCCACTATGGAGTCGCGCGGCATCTCGGCCATCCCTATCTTTTGCAGGTGGAACGACGCGCCTTCTTTGTTGCCGACCCGCTGCAGCTCGCAGACCTTGACCGAGCTGGAGCCAATGTCCAGTCCGACCAGCCGCTTGCTTTTTTTAGGGAAGAACCCCATCTGGAGCCTCTAATTTTGAAAGGTCGCGCCGCCCTTGGCGCTTGACGCGCCAAGATATTAGGCAGCAGGCTAAAATGTCAGGAATGGCAATGTCTTACTAGAACCACTGAAACATTGTCTTCCCCGCCGTTGTCAATGGCTTTGGAGACAAGGCCATTGACTGCTCCTTGCAAATTAGATGCCTGATTATAAATTGAGAATATCTGGTCGTCCGATACCATGCCGGTGAGTCCATCTGAACACAGCAGCAGCGCTTCGCCGTCGGCCATTTCAAATTCTTGGACACTCACTTCTAGGTCAACGCCGTTCCCAAGGGCCTGGGTGATCACGTTCCTGAATGGGTGCCTCTTTGCCTCGGCGGCGGTCATGAACCCGCTTTCGACCTGGTCGGCCACCCAGGAATGATCCTTGGTCAACTGTCTTATTCCACCACGGCCCAGTATGTATGCCCTGGAGTCCCCAACGTGCGCCATAGTGACCGCCTTGCCCTCAATGAGGCACGCCACCACCGTAGAGCCCATAGTCTCCCTCTCGGGGTGCAGGGTTATGTCGTCCGTTATCGCCTTGTCCGACATCAGGACGGCGTTTTTCAGCCGCTGGCCGTTTGCGCTAAGGCCCGCTTCGAGTGCGCCAAGCGCGGCGCCTTGCCCCGCCGTGTCGTTGATGTACTGCTCTATCCGTTCGACGACTATCTTGCTGGCCACCTCGCCGGCGGCGTGGCCGCCCAAGCCATCGGCCACAATGAAGAGCCCAAGGTCTTCCCTGACGAGAAAATTATCCTCATTGTGCTTCCTGACCGATCCCACATCAGATTTTCCGAACGACTCTAGCACCATCTCGACACCCGAATCAGCCTCTCTTGAAAAAACCTGCAAATTTGTCCACTATTCCGCCAGCCCCCGGCTTGTCGGGGGGAGGCGCTTTCCTCGGAGCCGAAACGCCCAGCGCCTTGGCCTTCTTTGCCATACTTGCCGCCCTAGCCGGCATGTTGAGCGCCGAGTACAGCTCCGCCAGCTTGGCGACGGCGCGCACATTGTTTGGGTTGATGCGAGCAACTTCCTCGTACGCCCTTGTCCTGCTCTTTATGTCCCTCCCAGTCTCTTCTAGGACTGTGGCATAGAGCAGACGGGCATGTTCGGCCACTTCTGGAAACTGGAAGCAAAATTGGCTTAGGGAGATGGCAAGCTCATAGTTTTTTTGCGCGAGCCCGCCTTGCGCCTCGAAAAGCCAGTCTTTGGGCGATTTAGCCGCTGGGGCGGGCGGCGCGGCGATGGCGGGCGATGCTGCCACATCGGGCAACGCAGCGACACCGTTCTTAATCTTGGCGTATGCCTCCGTGATCTCCCTAAAATGATCTTCGGCGGCTATTTTTTCGGGCCCCGAAAATTTGTCGGGGTGCCATTTTTTTGCCAAGGCGTGGTACGCCTCCCTAGCTTCGTCTTGTGACGCTGCTGGGCTGATCTGTAGGACTTCAAAAGGGTTCATCCAAATTTTCCGGGGAGGTCGGGACACAGAAGGTTGACCATAGCGAAAGAATCAATAATACTCTATTTTTGATACACTTGCTATTGAAACAGATTCCGTGCCAATTTTGGCGGATGGTTTCAGCCGATTTTGGGGGGCGCTTGAGCGACGCAGCCACTTTGAGAAAAAGCCCAATGGCCAGCCTGATAGAGGGCCTGAGAGCCGGAGACCTTTCGGCGGAGTTCCTAGCGGCGCACAGCATAGAAAAAATCAGGCAAATGGACGGGGGGGTAAACGCCATTAACTCCGAAATGGAAGACCTTGCCATGGGCTTGGCGAGGGAGGCCGACAAAAGGCTGTCGGCCAAACAGCCTGCCGCCCCGCTGCTGGGGCTGCCGATAATAATAAAGGACAACATGGCGGTCAAGGGCCAGCTATTGCAAAATGGCTCCATGATGTCCAAGGGCCTCAAGTCGCCCTACACAGCCACAGTCGTGGAAAGGCTGATGCGGGCAGGGGCCGTACCCGTGGCCAGGGCCGCCATGGACGAGTTTGCCATGGGCTCCAGCGGGGAGCGGAACGCCTTTGGCCCAACGCGCAACCCCTGGAACACGAGCAAGGTGGCGGGGGGAAGCAGCTCTGGCTCGGCGGCGGCGGTCGCGGCGGGCTACGTCCATTTTGCCCTTGGCTCCGACACCGGCGGCTCGGTCAGGCTCCCAGCGGCCTTTTGCGGCGTCTCGGCGTTAAGGCCGACCTACGGCGGACTTAGCAGGTACGGCATAACCGCCATGGCCAGCTCGCTGGATCAGGTGGGCCCCATGGCCTCGCACGTGTCCGACCTCGCGCTGGGCATGTCGGTGATGGCAGGGATAGACCCAATGGACTCCACCTCGATTGACCTGCCCGGGGCCGCAGATATTACCAGCCAAGACCCAGCCTCGCTGAAGGGCGCCAAGATAGGCTATTTTTCGGGCGAAAGCGCCAAGCCCCTGCAGCCAGCCCTAAAGCGCTGCATCAGGGCCGCCGTCAAAGCCCTGGAAAAAAATGGCGCGGAGATCATTGACATAGACCTGCCCGGCACCTCCTACGCACTGGAGACATACTGCTTGCTAAACACAGCCGAAGTTTCCAGCAACCTCTCTAGGTTCGATGGGTTGAGGTATGGGAATAGGGCCTCGGCTAATGATTTGGCCTCGGCGATAGCGGGGAGCCGCAGCGCAGGCTTTGGCCTAGAGGCCAAGCGCAGGATATTGTTGGGTACATTTTGCCTATCCAAGGGCCACTTCGACAAATACTATCTCAAAGCACTGAAAGCCAGGAACGCCATTTCGCGCTCAATGGCCGAAATTTTCAAGACCATTGATTTCATAGTGGCCCCAGTCAGCCCCATCGCCGCCTTTGCCCTTGGCGAAAAAATGGCCGACCCGCTGGAGATGTACATGATGGACATCCTGACCGTGCTGCCGGCCCTGGCCGACCTACCCGCCCTAGCCGTCCCCGCAGGGCTGGCAGACGGACTGCCCGTCGGCGTACAGTTCATAGGGCCAAGGCTGTCCGACTGCCGACTCCTGGCCCTCGGGCGAGCATTCCAGGAAGTTACGGATTATCATCTGATGAAACCGCCTGCTTAGTTATCCCTAGCCCCTAACCCCTGAAACCTGACCCCTGGTTTTCTCGGTTCAGTAAATCGTAGGATTCATATTTTTCAGCCTCTCTATCCTCTTTTCGATTGGGGGGTGGGTGCTGAACAGGGATGCCAAGGACGCCCCGGAGAGTGGGTTGACTATCATCATGTGGGCGGTGGCTGGCTCGGCGGCGCGCATGGGCGACCGCCTGTTCAGGCCCGAAATTTTTTCCAGCGCGGACGCCAGCAGCCTGGGCTGGCTCGTCAGCTTGGCCGAAAAGTCGTCCGCCATGTACTCTCTGCTGCGGCTTATGGCCATCTGAAGCAACATCGCGGCCAATGGGGCCAGAACCATCACTAGTATCCCTGCGATTGGGCTAGCAGAGCGTCCGCTCCTGTCACGCGGCGAAATGAACATCGCCATGCGAGAAACGAACATGATCGCCTGCGCCAGCGCACCGGAGAAGCACCCGATGAGGATGTCGCGGTGCTTGACGTGGCCCAGCTCGTGCCCCAACACCCCCTCCAACTCCTGTGGGGTGAGCGTTGACATTATTCCTTGCGTGACGGCCACAACGGCGTGTTTGGGGTTCCTCCCCGTGGCGAATGCGTTGGGCGTGCTGTCTGGCACGATGGCCACCCTTGGCATCGGGAGCCCGGCCCTCATAGCCAAGCTTTCGATCATCGCATAGAGCTTTGGCTCCTCGTCGCGGGTCACCACTCTGGCCTTATATCTGGCCAAAACCATCTTGTCGCAAAAAAAATAGCTGACCCCATTGACCAAAAGGCCAATGCCAAAGGCCACGATGGTACCCTGCTGGCCATAGAATGCCCCGCCGATGAGCATCAGCAGGCCGGTCATAAAGACTATCAGAAAAAATGTTTTGAACCCGTTCAAGCGTCCCTCCATTGTTAATTGTAAATTGAATTTCTTGGAAATTATTATAGCACATAATTTTATTGCGGGTTGAGCGCGTGGCGCCGTTCAAGGGGCTAGGCTGTAGATTGTAGGGAGTAGGGGTCAGGTTTCAGGGATCAGTGGCTAGTCAGGGGTCAGGTTTCAGGGGTTAGGTTTCAGGGGTTAGGGGCCGCTGCGCGGCGAAATGGTGGCGGGCTGGCGCCCGCGTTGATGATTATTGCGGATTGGGCACCAAGCACTGAACGGAGCCATCTCCCCGCCCATATCGCCTACCTCGGAGCCACCACCATACATCCGCCCGCCCGTCGAAGCCCCTGCCCCCTAGAACCCGACCCAAAGATGGCTCGGATGCAGGCTGACCAAATGGGAAGGATTCTCCGTTCAGCGCTCGGTTTTTGGGGTGACAATTCCGAGGTAAGCGATTCATGCGGGAACAACGCACGCCCTGTGTCAGACGCTAAATCCGCAACTAAACCTTCAACGCGGCGCAGCCGCATCATTGCTTACCCTAGCCCCTGATCCCTGAAACCTAACCCCTGACTAGCCCCTAACCCCTGAAACCTGATCCCTGACCAGGCCCTACTCGCATCTCTTGATAACCACCAGCGTTGCGTCGTCTTTGAAGCCATTTTGCTTGACGAAAGAAAAGACCTTGACCAAGATCTGCTCGAATATGCCAGTTGCGCTGGAGTGCATGGCCTTCTGGGCCGCAGCGGCTACGTTTTCTTCTCCAAACTCTTCTCCGTTGGCGTCTTCTGCCTCCACAAGGCCGTCTGTGAATGCGACTAGGACGTCCCCAGGCTCCATCGTCTCGTGGCCTTGGGCAAAATCCACGTCTTGCAGCAGGCCGACTATGGGCCCCGTGGGCTCCAGCAGGCGGTACGGCCCGCCGCCCGCGGGTATCAAGATGGGCGGGTTGTGGCCGCCATTTATGTAGCGCAAGTCTCCATTGCTGGGGTTCAGGCTGGCGGCGAACAATGTGGTGTACCTGTTTCTGTCCCGGACTTCGTTAAGGCGGGCGTTCAGGCGCCGGGCCATGTAGCCCCAGTCGTTCACCCGCCTGTCCGCCGTGGCCCTTATGAATGCCGAAATCTGCATCATCATAAGCGCTGCGGGCAGGCCCTTGCCGCTGACGTCGCCAGCGAACAAGTGCAGCCTGTCGCCCTTGTCAGGATCCTTGGCGACCCAAAGGTCGTAATAGTCGCCGCCCACGGCCTCGAATGGCAGGTTGGCCGCCGCGCACTGCCAGCCCTCTGGCTCGGGGAGCCTCTGCGGCAGCAGCCTGCGCTGGATGTTGCGGGCCAGCTCCATGTCCTTTTCGTGCTTTATGGCCTGGATGCGGGCCTCACGCAGGTCAATCGCCGTCATGTGGCCGGACGTGATGTTGATGAGGGTGGCCAAAAACACCTCGTCCTCTTCGCTCAGCCGCCTATTGGGGGGTGAAGCATACACCGTCCCGTGCCTTTGGCTCTGATCCTTCATCTCGGACAGAATGGAGAGGCCCTTGGCCTGGGTCAATTGCTGGATATCTTCCTCGCCCAGCGCGTCCGGCAGCTCGCCAAGCCCCCTGCCCACCAGCACCGCCCCATTTGGGTCAACGGCCAGCAGCCTCAAAATCATGAACTCGCCCGCCAGCGTGTTGGCAAAGTGGCGCATGACTTCCTTTTTTCCGCCGGCCTCTTCTGCGTTGAGGCTCCGGGATAGATCGAATAGCGTGTTGAGCCTGCTGAATTGAAGCGCCAGTGCGCGGTTCTGCTCTATCCTGTGCGTCTCCAGCCTTCTCCATGCCAGCAGGGGCGCTGAAACGGACAGCAGCATTTCCAAGCCCGGTATCGGCTCTGCCGACTTCAGCACCAGATGGCCAAAGGTCTCGCCAAGGTAGGCCCAAGGCATCGCCAGCCATCCATCCCCAGGCTCCAGCGGGTCGGCGGGCAGGGCGCCGCGCTGGAACATCCAGGTCTGGTTCCATATCCCGCCCTGCGACGTCTTGGCAATGCCAAGGGCAGTCACCCCAACTAGGTGTATCAGGGCCTCTTCGCTGACCTGCTCGGGGAATGCGTCCCAAAAGTCAATGAGGGGCAGCAGCTCCTTGGCGGCCTGCGGAACCACTAGGCAAGCTTTCCGCAGCCGCTCGAAGGAACTTTCCTCTACCATTATCACTTAGGCTACCCCAGATGTTTTACCATGCAACATTCGTACGTGTCGCCTTCTTCCGAGAAATGCACCTCGTCCATGAAGCGGCTCATCAGCAGCAGCCCAAGCCCGCCTTTTCGGGGGTGCTTGATGTAGTCTTTGGGGTCGGGCAGCTTGACGTCTTCGCTGCGAAGCCCGTTGCCCCTGTGCGAGAGGCTGACCACCAGGGAATTGTCGGCAAAGCGAAGGCTGACTTCCACCTTTTTCTCAGGGTCGTTCTCGTACGCGTGGACTATTATGTTTGTGACGGCCTCGTCCACGGCAATAGAGACTTTCGCCGAAGCCGCGTCGTCCAGCCCCGCCGCCAAGGACGCGCGCTTGGCCAAATTGGTCACCAAGTTCAGATAGCGAGTTTGGCTTGGTATTACAAGCCGCACGTTCAGGTTCTCCAGCCCGGTAGCCACGCTACGACGGCCTGTCCGCGTTTTTAAGCGCTTGGATGGCTTCTTGCTCGCTCTTGAATACTTTGTACAGTTGGGTAAAGCCCAGCGTGTCAAAGATCGCAAAGACATTTTCTTGCAGGTTCGACAGCATGATGTCGCCCCCATTTTCCCTCACTACCTCTATCTGCCCCATGATGGCGCCCAGCCCCGCGCTGCTGATGTATGCCAGGTCGGAGCATTGGAGCAGGATGTTGTAGCAGCCTTCCTGAATTATGGCCTCCAGCGCGGATTCAAAGTGCCTGACCGTATGGGCATTGATGAAGCCGGCGGGCTCGATCACCGAAGCCCCATCCAGCTTTCGCACTTGGATTGAAAGATCGGTCATTTATTGAGCTCCTGTCTAGCCAAAAGAACAACAATCAATTCTGGTGCCGGTGGAGGGACTTGAACCCCCACGCCTTTCGGGCGGTCGATTTTGAGTCGACTGCGTCTGCCATTCCGCCACACCGGCACGGAACAACCACCATTTTATACCTTGTGACAAAACATGTAAAGTGGGGGGCCGGGGGTCAGGAATCAGGGGTTAGGTTTTAGGGGCTAGGGGCTAGGGGCCGCAGCGCGGGGGTATAGCAGTTACAAGTTACAAGGTACAAGTTACAAGAGGCCGCGCAAGCACGGCAGTGCTGAGGCGGCTGCGCCGCGTTGACGTTTAATTGCGGATTTAGCATCTAGCGCTGAACGAAGTATTGTTCCCGCCTGAATCGCCTACATCGAAGCCATGCCCATGTATCAGCCCCTACATAGGGCAGTGAGCGAAGCGAGGGCCGGGGGTCTGGGGGGTAGCGAGGGTTAGACGCGCATGCGCGGCTGGCCCGAGCGGACCCCCAGTTAGCATTTAGGAAGCTTTTCCAAGCCCCGGCGGGAAACGAAACAGGCCGAAGAGTTTTCGTCCCGCAGTCAAGCGGCGCATGACCGCGCCGCGTGTTCAATCGGCGATTTGAAAAGCAAACGTTGAACGGAAGCATTTTTTATGTCTGAATCGCCTCTCTCTATGTCGGCCAAAGATCTATGGCCATGTTGGTTGTATGAACGCGCAGCACCGAATAGAACACCCTCCCACTGCCCTTGACAATCGGCCAAGAGCCATGTTCAATCTAAATCAACGGGGAAGCCGACATGGCGGACATCATAGAAAGCGTAAAAGAATATTATGGAAAGCGCCTAAAGGGCAAGGGCGACCTAAAATCGGGCGCCTGCTGCTGCGCTGAAAAGCCCCCGGCGGCCATCAGGGAAATCCTGCCGATGATAGCCGACGAGATAACCAAAAAATTCTATGGCTGCGGCTCGCCACTGCCGCCCATGCTGGAAGGCGCGACAGTATTGGATTTGGGGTGCGGGACGGGCAGGGATGCGTACATCGCATCCAAACTGGTCGGCGAATCGGGCAAGGTCATTGGCGTTGACATGACGGCCGAACAAATCGAAATCGCAGTGAAATATCAAGAAGAACAGCGCGAGCGTTTTGGCTTCAAAGCCTCCAACGTAACATTTTTTCAGGGCTACATCGAAGACCTAGAATCGCTCGGTATCAAATACGGCAGCGTGGATGTGGTCGTTTCTAACTGCGTCATCAACCTTTCCCCCGCAAAAGATAAAGTGTTCAAAGAGATATTCCGCGTCCTAAAGCCTGGGGGCGAACTCTTCTTTTCGGACATCTTCGCCGACAGGCGAATCCCAGAGCCGCTGGCGACCGACCCCCTGCTTCTTGGGGAGTGCCTTGGGGGTGCGCTTTACGTCGAGGACTTCCGCAGGCTCATGGCAAAGGCGGGCTGGGCAGATTTCAGGTATGCGAATATTCGCAATTTGGATCTAAATAGCGAAGAAATCGAAAAAAAGATTGGGTTCGCAACTTTTTCCTCGCGGACGGTGAGGGCCTTCAAACTTGCCGACCTAGAGGACATCTGCGAAGACTACGGGCAAGTGGCTTGTTACGATGGCAGCGTCCAAGGACACCCCCACTTCTTCGATTTGGACGACCACCATAGGTTTTTTACAGGCAAGCCCATGCTCGTCTGCGGAAACACCGCATCCATGCTGTACAACACTCGCTACAGCAGAGCGTTCAAGGTGAGCGGCGACCGCTCAGTGCATTATGGGGCATTCGCCGGATGCGATGGCTGGCGCAGCGACGCGGCCCCCAAGACGGGTTCCTGTTGCTGACGTGGGGACATAAGGTGGCGGGTTGAGGTTCATCGGCGGCAAATCGCAGTTGCTCGGCGAGATCGAAGCCGTTATCAGCGCGAACACCACAGGGCGCGAGACGGTTTTTTGCGACATATTTTCTGGCTCGGGGTGCGTGGCTAGGCGCTTCAAGCCAAAATACGAGGTACACTCAAACGACATCCTGCATTTCTCGTATGTAATACAGAAAGCAACGATAGAAAATAATTCCAACCCCTTGTTTCAGAAATTGACGGGAATCGGGATCGCTGACCCCATTCAATTTTTAGAAGAAAGTGATATTGGCAGCGCAGGGCCTTTCTCCACTTTTGTGGCGGACAACTACGCTCCAAACGACCACTGTGGGCGCATGTACATTTCCAAGCAAAACGCGGTGAGGGTGGACTATATCCGCAATACAATTGAAGAATGGAGCAGGTCTGGGCTAATTGACGAAATTGAATACTATCATTTGCTTGCAGCGCTGATCGAGGGCGTTCCTTATGTGTCGAACATCGCGGGCACGTATGGCGCATACCTAAAAACATGGGACAAAAGGGCCCATAAAACATTTGAAATGGCTCGGCTTGATATTTTGGACAATGGGCGCAAAAATCGCAGCTACAACATGGACGCAAATACCTTGATCCGCGAATTGCATGGAGATGTTCTCTACATTGACCCGCCATACAATTCTAGGCAGTACGCCACAAACTATCATTTGCTCGAAACCATATCCCGCTACGACAACCCCGACATCCGCGGCGTCACTGGCCTGCGCCCCTGCAATGACATTAAATCGTCTTTCTGCGTCAAATCGGAAGTGCTGGAAGTCTTTGAAGATTTGGTTGCCAATGCGCGGTTTGCCAACATCGTGATGAGCTATAGCACCGAGGGCCTGATGTCATCTGGGCAGATAGAAAAAATCCTGATGCGATACGGAGTTGGGAACAGTTATAGGCGGCACAACATTCCCTATCGCAAGTACAAAAGTAAAATTTCGAATGAAACAAAGGTGTTGCAAGAGTTTATTTTTTATGTTCGCAAGAACATCCCAAAAATAAGGGTGTTCCCAATGTTGGCTACGCCTAAAGGCGACATGGCACCTTCGGAGCGCGTGAAAAGCCCCCTCAATTACATAGGCGGGAAATATAAACTGCTGCCGCAAATACTGCCGCTGTTCCCACGTTTAATCAGAACCTTTGTTGACTTGTTTGCCGGTGCCTGCAATGTCGGAGTCAACGCAAATGCGGACAAACTCATTTGCAATGACTTGAACACCAAAATCATTGAAATGTTCAATACATTCCAGCAAACTGACATAGATGCGATTTTTAGCCATATTGAAAATAGAATCATCGAATTTGGCCTGTCAAAGGAAAATGAAGCTGGCTTCTTGAAGTTCCGCGAACACTATAACGCCACAAGAAACCCACTTGACCTTTACACGCTTACGTGCTACTCATTCAACTATCAATTCAGGTTTAACAATAATTTAGAATACAACAATCCTTTTGGGCGCAATCGCAGTCGGTTTTCAGAAAATATGCGAAACAACCTACTTGCGTTTTTGAAAAAAATTAAATCTGCTAACATTACTTTTACGTCCCATGATTTTGAAATGTTCGACGTATCAAAGCTGTCTTGCTACGACATGGTCTATTGTGACCCGCCATATTTGATCACCAATGGAAGCTACAACGACGGCAATCGCGGCTTCAAGGAATGGAGCGAGGCGCAGGAAATAGCGCTATTCGCGCTGCTCGACAGGTTGCACCATAAAGGCATAAGGTTTGCCCTGTCCAATGTCTTGGAGCACAAAGAAACCCGCAACGAAATGCTGCTCGACTGGTGCAAGAACTACGTTGTAACGCCGATAAAAAATGACTACTCCAATTCGAGCTACAACACTAGAAAGGGGAAAAGCATAGAAGTGCTGATAACGAATTATTGATGACGTGTCGCCGCCAGCATATCCTTTACAGCCTCGGCGGCCATCAGCAGGCCGGCAGCTGCGGGGACGAATGACACACTGCCCGGAATCGCCCGCCTGGACGACGCCTCCGGCGAAAGCTCTTGCAGCATGGCGCTGTGCATTTCTGCGTCCAGCGGCGCGACCGGGGCCTCTTGGCTATAGACGACCTTCAGGTGGTTGACGCCCCTTTTTCTAAGTTCCTTTCTCATGTTGCGGGCCAAGGGGCAGTCGCGGGTCTTGGAGATGTCCGACACTTGGAACCTAGATGGGTCCAGCTTGTTGCCCGTGCCCATGCAGCTAATTATCGCCACTCCGCGCTTGCCCGCCTCTATGGCCAAGTCCATCTTGCAAGCCAGTGTGTCAATACAGTCCAGCACGTAGTCAACGGGGCCAGAAAAAAATTCATCGGCCAAGCCTGGCGAATAGAACTTGGCTATCTTGCGGATTTCAGCGGCCGGGTTTATGTCCAGCAGCCTAGACGCCATCGCGTCAATCTTTGGCTGGCCTATGGTGCTATGGAGAGCGTGGGCCTGGCGGTTTATGTTCGTCTCGCTCACGACGTCGTGGTCAACCAGCGTGAGGGCTCCAACGCCGCACCGCGCCAAGGCTTCAGAGGCATAGCTGCCCACCCCGCCAACGCCGAATACTATGACGTGCGCCCGTGCCAGCCTCTCCATAGCGGCCCGGCCCAAGATCAGCTCTGTCCTTGAGAAAATTGACATAATCAAGGCGCGGTCAAAGGCTGCATAGATACTTCCTAACCCCTGCACCCTAAACCCTGACTACGGCATCAGCATCCCGCCGTTGACGGGCAGCGTTGCGCCGCTTATGTAGCCCGCCTCCTCGCTGCACAAAAATGCCACGGCGTTGGCTATGTCCTCCGCAGTACCCATGCGCCCCAAGGGGATCTGCTTTGTAAAATTTTCTTTAACTTCATCTGGCAGCGAATCCGTCATCTTGGTGGCTATGTAGCCCGGCGCGACGGCGTTGCAGGTGACGTTTCTGCTGGCGAGCTCGCGCGCCACAGTCTTGGTCAGGCCGATGAGTCCCGCCTTTGACGTGGCGTAGTTGCTTTGCCCTACGTTTCCCATCTGCCCAACGACACTCGCTATATTGACTATGCGCCCCCAACGCTGCTTCATCATGGGCTTCGCCGCTGCCTGTGAGGCCAGCCAGGCGCCTTTTAGGTTCACGTCCATCACTAAGTCGTACTCGTCTTCCTTCATCTGGATCAGCAGCTTGTCCTTGGTCACGCCCGCGTTGTTGACCAAGATGTGCAGGCCCCCGTGCTTCTCTGCGGTCTCATTGACTGCGGCCTTCACGCTGGCGGCGTCCATCATGTCCAAAAGCACATAGCTCGCCGCGCCACCATCGGCCTTGATAGAGGCCACCACGCCCTCCAGATCGCCGACAGTCGAGGGAAGAGAGCCGCATACAACCGTTGCCCCCTGCTTGGCCAGCTTTTTTGCTATGACCTCGCCTATCCCTTGGCTCGCACCCGTCACCAGCGCCACCTTGCCATTTAGTTCAAACATGCTGCCTCCAGTACCACCAATTATTCAGGATAGCCCATTTGAGGGTTCAGGTGGTAGGGGGTAGGGGATAGGGATTAGGGTAAATAAAGAGGCGGGCTGGCACCCGCGCCAGTTTTTATGTCGATTGGACACGCGGCGAGGTCATTCGCCGCTTGACTGCGGAACGAAGACTCTTCGGCCTGTTTCGTTTAGCACCGAGGAATGGGAAAGCTTGCATCCTATGAACTGGGGGGCTGTTCTGGCCCCACCCGCATTCGGCTGAACCATGAACCCGACAATCCCATCGTGCCGATTGGGCGCCACGCTGAATTATTCGCCCGGCACGTATCTTTCGTTCTCGGGCTCATGGTTGCGGTAACTTGCCTCATTCCGCGCCGATTAGTGGAGCCCTTGCATCCTATAAACTGGGGGTCTCCCTTACCGTCGTCGCTCGCAAGCTCGCGCCGCCCCGGTCGCCCCCCAGACCCCCG
>Ga0268262_10003050_pt1 | contig 18571 bp, 16 predicted proteins | sample TergutNc150P3_FD_190354 | JGI IMG/M metagenome (GOLD analysis project Ga0268262, IMG submission 190354) | Nasutitermes corniger P3 segment gut microbial community from laboratory colony in Florida, USA - Nc150 P3 (SPAdes) (version 2) | ecosystem: Host-associated > Arthropoda: Insects >...
TCGCGCATTATAAACCGGAACGAATCGGCAAAAATATGCTTGACGTTGACGAGGAATTGGGCGATTCCAGAAAAGAAATATTTCAAGCGATGAAAAACAACATATCTTACAAAGGGCAAGTTTATGACTCGCATCTTGACGACACTTTGATGTTTGTAACAAAGACCTTTCAAATAGGCGATTCAGATTCTAATTGGACAGTGCTGGTAGGCGTCTCGGAATCCCATGTATTAAAAGAAATCAAGGCTATGACCAGATTTACCGTCATTCTTGCCGTAATATCCATTCTTACGACGGCGGTAATTTTCTTTCTCGTTCTTGGATACATTACAAAACCAATCGTTACAGTAACGGATACGTTAAGAGACATTTCACAAGGCGAAGGCGACTTAACGCGCTCCATTCCTGAAAGGGGGCATGATGAAATTTCCGATATGTCGCGGTATTTTAACCTGACCATTGATAAAATTAAAAAAATGATCATATCAATAAAAGAACACGCCGCCGTCTTATCCAATACCGGCAACGACTTAAGCAGCAATATGGCGGAAACCGCTTCCGCGATGAACCAAATCACCGCTAATATTCAAAGCATTAAAGACAGGATTATTAATCAGAGCGCGTCCGTAACTCAAACCAGCGCGACTATGGAACAGATTACAAGCAATATCAACAAACTCAACGAATATGTCGAACAACAATCAGCAAACGTGTCCCAATCGTCTTCCGCTATTGAAGAAATGCTCGCCAATATCCGCTCGGTAACCAGTACGCTTGAAAAAAACGGCGAAAGCGTAAACGAATTAAATTCCGCTTCCGAAGTTGGGCGCATAAGCCTGCAAGAGGCGTTTTCCGGCATTAAGGAAATAGCGCGCGATTCTGAAGGGCTGTTAGAAATCAACAGAGTAATTAACGATATAGCCTGCCAGACCAACCTGCTTTCAATGAACGCGGCGATTGAAGCGGCTCACGCCGGGGACGCCGGTCAGGGTTTCGCGGTAGTCGCCGATGAAATCCGCACCCTCGCCGAAAATTCCAGCCAGCAGTCTAAAACAATCAGCGTGGTGCTTAAGAAAATTAAAGAATCAATTGACAAGATCAGCTTGATCACAGGCAATACTCTTTCAAGATTTGAAAAAATTGATTCGGACGTAAAAACCGTATCGGAACAGGAAGAAAATATCCGTAACGCCATGAACGAACAGAACGAAGGCAGCAAGCAGATTTTGGTCGCCGTAGGACAGCTTAACGAAATTACCCGTCAGGTTAAAAACGAATCGTCTGAAATGTTTGAAGGAAGCCGCGAAGTAATAAATGAAAGCCGTAACCTTGATCATGTAACGCAGGAAATTACAGGAGGAATTAACGAAATGGCGACCGGGGCGGAAGAGATAAACAAGGCGGTAAGCATGGTCAACGAAATAAGCGCGAAAAACAGGGAAAACATCGAACATTTAGTCCGGGAAGTTTCATTGTTTAAGGTCGCTTAATCCAACTGGCGCAATTTAAAAAAGCAGAAGTATTTTTCATTAAACAACCCCGTCCTTAGGGCGGGGTTGCCGTTTTTTAAAGTACAATATTTTACAGAAATTTTGTCCAAAATATTTCACGCAAAGAACGCAAAAAAGGTTAAATTCTTCAACATATATCAAAAAATAGTTCACATTTTAGTTAATTTATGTTATATTATATAAGAGAGTCCCTAAAAACTTCAGTTTTTAGAGGTTTTTGAGGTTCCAATAGCATATAATAGCTTACTTAAAGAGGTATTTTCATGAAAAGTGATGTTTCAAAGAAAAAAGCTGTAAAAAAGACTGCTATACAGGCAAAAAAACCGGCGGCTAAAAAGGCTTCCGGCACAGTAAAATCAACAAAAACATCAAAAACTGCGGCTAAAAAAACAACGAAACCTGCCGCTAAAAAATCTGTAAAACCCCCGGCAAAACAGGCAAAAAAACCGGCCGCTAAAAAAACAGTCTCTGAAACCGCGTTAAAACCCGTTTCAATAACGCTTGAAAAAGAAACCCTAAAACCTGCCTTAAAAATTGAAAAAATAGCGGAAAAACAGGCGGAAAAACCGCAAGAAAAGCCTGTAATCCCGCAACAGCAGGATATGAGCCTTCCTGACGGCAGTGATTTACAGCAAACAGGCCACAGGCGTCCTTTAATTGTTTTTCCAAAATAACCCCTAACCGGACATTCAAAAAACCCGTTTTGAGGGTTCCGGACAACTTTTTTTTTAAAAAATCATTAAAGTATTAACACTTGTCTGCCGACAATAAACTTGGGAAGATGTAATTACAGTGGGATTTCCGCGGATTCCGCTAAATAAATTGCATTATCCAAGCGGTCAGAACTGGAAACAGTTAAAACCGCGCAGGAGCATGGATGCTTCTGTAACGATTCAAGGAGGATCTTATGATCATCAATCACAACCTTAGCGCAATGTTTGCGGACAGGTCCCTCAAGGTAACGCAGGTTTACCTTACAAAAGACATGGAAAAACTTTCATCGGGACTTCGTATCAACCGTGCCGGCGATGACGCGTCGGGACTGGCGGTTTCCGAGAAATTACGGAGCCAGATTCGTGGTCTTAATCAGGCGTCTACAAACGCCCAAAACGCCATTTCATTCATTCAGACTTCAGAAGGGTATTTGCAGGAATCTCAGGACATTGTCCAACGTCTTAGGGAATTGTCAGTTCAGGCGGCAAACGGCATCTACAGCGACGAAGACAGGATGTACATCCAAGTCGAAGTATCACAGCTTGTCGACGAAATAGACAGAATAGCAAGCCATGCCCAATTTAACGGCATGAATATGCTTACAGGCCGTTTTGCGCGCTTATCCGGCGATAATATTGTAACAGCTTCCATGTGGTTCCATATTGGAGCCAATATGGACCAGAGGGAACAGGTCTTTATCGGAACCATGACCTCAAAAGGTCTCGGAATCCGCCAGATGGACGATTCCTTCGTTACATTACAGACCCCGGACGACGCCAACAGAACCATTGGAGTATGCGATGCGGCGCTCAAAATCATCAACAAACAAAGGGCTGACCTCGGCGCTTATCAGAACCGTATGGAACACGCTGTCCGCGGTTTGGATATTGGAGCCGAGAACTTGCAGGCGTCTGAATCCAGAATAAGGGATACTAACATGGCTAACCAGATGGTTGACTATGTAAAGAACCAAATTCTGACCCAGTCAGGCACTGCCATGCTGGCGCAAGCTAACCAAAGATCAAATTCAGTCTTGGCATTACTTCAATAATGTGTTAGAATTATCTTAAGGGGATATGGACTTCTTAACCGTGGAAAGAAGTCCAGACTCCCCTTCTAGGTAAAATTTAAGTCCGGCGTTTAAACATAGTTTATACGCCGCGCAGCGTTATTTGACAAAAAACCCTCCGTGTCCGGTTTGGAATAATCGCTATACCGGCGCGGGACAGCTCGAAACGATCGATTTAGATTCGCATTGGTTTTCCGCCATGCCTTCAAAAATCAATCGTTTCGTTCTGTTTGCGGCGGACAGAAGCGGCGGCGCGAAACCGTCTTCTTGTACGCCGCACCCGCAGAACGGCTCCGGCAAGGATTGCCGGGGCAGAAAAACATGGAGGGTATAAAATGATTATTAATCACAACATGAGCGCCCAATTCGCCGACCGTCAGCTCGGCGTAACCCAGGAATCGTTGACCAAAAACATGGAGAAATTAAGCTCCGGTATGAGGATCAACAGAGCCGGGGATGATGCATCCGGTCTTGCGGTTTCCGAGAAAATGAGAAGCCAAATTCGCGGATTGAATCAGGCGGAACGCAATATCCAGAACGGCGTGTCATTTATCCAAGCTACTGAAGGCTACCTTCAGGAAACGCAGGATATTCTGCACCGTTTAAGAGAGTTGGCTGTTCAATCGGCAAACGGCATTTATTCAGAAGAGGATCGAATGCAGATTCAAGTTGAAGTGTCGCAATTGCACGATGAAGTTAACCGTATCGCGAGCCATGCCCAGTTTAACGGCATGAATATGCTTACCGGCGCGTTTGCATCAGACTCCCCCACCGGGAAAATAATGCAGCTGCAAGTCGGAGCGAACATGGATCAGAGCGCGAGAATTTACATTGGCAATATGTCAGCTGACGCGCTTGGTTTGAATAATTCGCAGGGTGACGGCAAGATTTCAATTACCGACACTTCGGAAGCGAACCGCGCTATCGGCACTGTAGACGCCGCGTTAAAGATTGTTTCCAAACAGCGCGCGGACCTTGGCGCTTATCAAAACCGTTTTGAAATTGCGGCGCAAGGCGTAGCTGTAGCGGCCGAAAATTTGCAGGCGGCGGAATCCCGAATCAGGGATACAAACATGGCGAATAAGATGGTTGACTATACAAAGGATTCCATCTTATCCCAAACCGGAACAGCGATGCTGGCGCAAGCCAATCTTCGCAGTCAGTCGGTTTTAGGGCTGCTTTCATAAGCGTCATTTAAAAAAAACGAATTAAGAGGCTTCTGGACGTCGTCTTTTATTCGTAACCTGCCCGTTGAACGTAAAAATTTAACAGGCAGGGAAGGACAGTGGAGTTCGCGCCTCCACTGCCCTATTTTTTCTGCCAAAGGATTGGCGGAAAAAACGCCCGAACACCCGGCTGTTCTTGAGCGGTTAGGCGGGTCTGGCGGTTATTTTTACATGGAGGTACACTATGTCGTCAGTAGCAAACGTGGGGGCAAACCCCGTCTCATCAATGCTATTTACCGAACAGGAAAAAACGGTCAAACAGCCGGTTTTCCAACAGCCTGAAAAAAAAGCAAAACCTCAAATTCATCATTCTACAACGGCTGATTTGGAAAGGCTGGGGCTTGCTTTTAACAGAAAACTGCAATTTGTGGTTGATCATGGCTCTAATCAGGTGATTATCAAGGTGATTGATAAAGAAACCGATAAAGTGATTAAGGAGATTCCTCCCGAAGAGTTAGAGCGATTGCACAATAACCTTAAAGAGGTTATCGGACTGTTATTTGATGAGATGGTTTAGCTTGTAAGAGCGTTTTAAGTAAAGCGATTTTTTTGGCAATAATCGCGGAATTACAGGTTTTACCTGTTTACGGGGAGTGTCAGGTATATGTCTGATGTTTACATACCAGGGGTAAAAAGCAGGTTTAATTCAGAACAGATCGTTGACGATCTGATGAAACTTGAAAGAATCCCAAGAGACAGAACTCAAAACAACCTTGACTCTCTGCGCGTTCAAAAAGGCTACTGGCAGGAAGTGGGCAGGAGGATAACCTCATTACGCGAAAGTTCGCGTATGCTCTACTCTTTTCAAAATCCTTTTAATGAAAAATTGGGGCAAAGCGCCGACGAATCCGTAATTACGGCAGTCGCCACCAGAGAAGCGATGGAACAGTCGCTTTCCTTTACCGTTAAACAAACCGCGCAGGCGGACAGGTTTCTTTCACATCCTCTTGATGAAAAAACAAAAATTGACGCCGGAACTTACTCTTTTTCCGTAGGCAATGACGAAATATCCATAAATTACCGCGGCGGCACTTTAAGAAATTTTGTGGAAACAATAAACAACCGGGGCAGAAATAAAGTTTCCGCTTCTTTAATCACAGTAAAACCGGGAACAATTTCCCTTTTAATAGAATCCAGATTAACCGGCTCTGAAAACAGGCTGGGCTTTTCACAGGACGCCTCGTCTTTGGCGGCAAAAATTGGAATGGTGGAAGTCGGCAACGACACGCAAAAAGACATAGTTATCAGCGAAAACACAGTGGGCAAAACCGGGCAGAACGGGGCGAATGTAACGGTTAACAACGGCGTATTGCAGGTGTCCCCCCAGTCTTCCGCGTCAATTCCGCTGAATATCGCGGTCGGCTCAGATTCGCCTTTAGTGCTCCGCCTAGAAACCCAGACAAAAGTCGGATCAGGCGATAATTTAAACGTTCCCCAGCCTCCTCCCGGACCCAGCGTTCCGACAAGCTCCGTAACATACGAAGGAATTACAATTGAAAATTTACCGTCCGACGCACCCCTGCCCGAATTTACTCCTCCGCCAGCGCCCGTGCGCCGCGACAACATGGAAGTTTTAAACCTTGTTTTTTCGGACGGATCATCCGCCAAACTTCCGGCAATAACTGATTCTTCCTCTTTTACCGCAAGGCAGTATAATTTGGCGGAAGTCGCGCGGGGCAGAACCATTGCGTCTCTTAACGTCGAAAATTCAAACACCCACCGTGAAGTTTCAATCGGCAAGGTGGAAGTCCTTGACCCTTCGTCCATAGGCGGCTTAAAGCCTTTAAACGCCGTTTCTACCGCCCGCGACGCCATTATAGCGATGGAAGGCATAGAAATTACGCGCCCTACAAACGCCATTAACGATTTGGTTCCCGGCGTTACTTTAAACGTCAGGGGCGTGTCAAATAAGCCGGTGGAAATAAAAATTACGCCTAATGTGGAAGCGGTAAAAGAGGCGATTATCTCTTTTGTGGGAAATTACAACCGCCTAATGGCGGAGATAAACGTGCTGACCGCAAGAAGCATGAATTCAGGCTCAGGATACAATACAACCGTAGACGATACAATCTTAAATGAACTGACATATTTATCGGCTGATGAAAAAGCCGAGATGAAAACCAGATTAGGCGCTTTTAACGGGGACATCACTTTAAACAATTTAAAAAACCACCTTATGCGGACGGTTACAGCGCCCTACCCTACCAGCCTTGAACGCGAACTTACTCTTTTAGCGCAGATAGGCGTAAGTTCCAACGCCTCAAGAAGTTCGGGGTACAATCCGTCGCAGTTAAGAGGCTATCTTGAAATTGACGAGAAAAACCTTGACGCCGCTTTAGAGACAAAAATGCCGGCAATTAAAGAACTGTTCGCCATTGACACTTCAGGCGACTTAATCGCGGATACCGGCATTGCAATCAACGTGGACACCATTGTAAAGCCGTTTGTTGAAACCGGCGGCATTATAACCCTAAAAACAAGCACAATTGATTCCCGCATAGGGCAGGATGAAAAACGCATTGTAAATCTTGACCGACAGTTGGCGGCTAAAGAACAGGACCTGCGGATGCAATACGCCAGAATGGAATCAGCTTATTCCCGAATGGAACAAATGTCAAAATCGCTTGATAACTTCAGCCAACAGAACCGGGGCAGATAATGATAATTAAAATTAACGACAGGCCGCTGGATTTTAGCCTTGATAATGAAAAAACGCTTGGAGAGATTCTCGCTTCCCTTGAACAGTGGCTTTCCAATTCAGGACACCGTTTAAGCGAAATTTTTATTGACGGTCAGGCCGTAACAGCCTCAATGGTGGAAGAAATTTTTCAAAAAGACGTTAAATCAGTTAAAAATCTCGAAGTGCGCACAAACGCCGTCGCGGAACTTGCCGCGTCAAGCCTTCAAACCCTTTTTAAAGACATTGACGAGTATGAAAACCTGAAATTTGACGAAAAGGCAAAATTCTTCGACAAATGGAAAGAAAGCGCGCAGGCTCTTTTTATCATGGAGGAAATGCCTGATCTTTATTCTTATTTTAAAAATACGTTTTTAAACGGCGAAATACCGCTCGCCACTTTGCGCTCGGTAACGGAAGAAATACAAAGGGAAGTAAACGGACCCGTAAAGGAACTGGAAAACATTGAGCCGGTTTTAAACGAGGTCTGCGAAAAACTTATAAATCTTCCCCTTGATATTCAAACGGGAAAAGACTTTTCAGCCGCTCAAACGCTTCAGATTTTCTCCGCCATTACGGATAAATTAATACGGCTTTTTTATCAGTTAAGCGTTCAAGGATATATAATTCAAATAGAAGACGCAAAAAAAATAGCGGAAAAATTCGGCGGTTTTAAAAATATATTAGCGCAGCTATTGGAATCTTATGAAAAACATGATATTATTATTACGGGAGACATTGCCGAATATGAAGCGTCTCCAAAACTTAAAGAATTATACTTAACTATTTTAAACATTTGCCGTGAAACGGCAAAAACGCAGGGTGAAAAATGACAGGCAATTTTATGACGCTTTTTCCATTACAAATATCAGCGACGGATTTTAACTGGAGCACAAAACCAAAAACATCCATTATGGATTTAATTGTTGTTTTTGCCATAATCGCGGTAATTGTAGGCGTCGTATTAATTTTTAATTCAAGAAAAGGGCCGACGGGAAAGAGAACCGTGTCCGGCGCGGGCGGAACAACGGCAGGCGGCGTTTCGGGCATTTTAGCAATTATCGCCCTTCACCGCATCGCGAAAAATCTCGGGCTTGACCGCGAACAGACAAAAATGCTTGATTTTATTTTTAAAACAGATCAGGTAATGGACCCTGAAAAATCCATAAATACCCCTGATCTTTTAGACAGGCATTTCAGGCGCGCATACAGGCTGTTTGAACAGACGCATGGAAATGAAAGCGAAATACAGCGCAAACTCGCCGTCCTGTTTGCAACAAGAAACATTATAGAAAACAGCGTGTTAGATGTAATGAATTCCACGCGCCAAATAAAAGACGACACGAAATTTACAATAATTTACAACAAAGACAAAATAGAAACTTCCGTAGTTTCCGCAAAAGGCGATTACCTTGAAGTGGAAGCGGTTAAAAACGCGCTTGGAAGCGTGGTTAAAATTCAAAAAGGCACAAGGCTTACTGTATTATTTTTCAGCAAGAACAACAAAGGCTTTTCATTTGAAACCCGCGTCGCCGGATACGCGAGCAAAGACGGCCATCCTGTAATGCAGTTAGCGCATTCCGGCCATGTCAGATTCCTTTCACAGCGGCGTTACAGAAGAAGGCAAACCGCCATCACCTGCATTTTATTTCTTGTCATCGTTGAAGGAAAGGGCAAAAAACAGCATCTGATTGCCGACAAAAGAAAATTACAAGGGTCTATCGCCGATATTTCAGTAGGCGGCTGTTCAATAAAAGTATTGAATCCCATAAAAGTTGGGGCGATGTTTAAAGTGGAATTTCAAGTTACTGACATGAATTTGGTCGCGTTAGGGCAAATTTTAAGGACGAACAGGACGGGCATGAACACTATCGTCCACATGAAATTCTTAAAATTATCTAAAAGATCAATGAACGCGATCAATTCTTACGTATACGAGTATTCAAGGGAGTAAAAGGAGAATTAGGTATGAAAATTTTAGCATTAAAAGACATGATTAGAAAAGACGTTCCCATTTACTACAGAAAACTTTATACAAGCGTCGCCGTTATTGAACTCAATAACAAGCCTTTTGAATACCGCATTGATTTTTCCATAGAGATGAAACCGACCGGCCAAAAAGAAATTATCATAAATTTTATTGACACCATTGATTATCCGCTCATTCCGGTATCAAGGGAGTTAAAGCAATATATAAACGAACTGGATTCAAACGACGGGCTTCCCCTTTAATTTATGATTGAAATTATTTCTAACTCCCCTGATGAAACCGCCGCCATTGGAAAAAAAATTTCAAGTTTCCTTCATGAGGGGTCAGTCGCCGCGATTACGGGAAAACTCGGAAGCGGTAAAACTCATTTTACTAAGGGCGTCGCGCTTGGGTTGGGCGTAACGGAGAACATAACAAGCCCTACTTATACGATTATAAACGAATACCAAAGGGAGAACTCCCCTTCCCTATTCCATATTGACGCATACCGTTTAAACTGCGACAAAGATTTCGAAGACATAGGCGGCGTTGACATAATCAATTCAGGCGGAATTTCAATTATTGAATGGAGCGAGCGCGTCCCAAATTCAATTCCGGAAAATTCAATTTTTATAACGATTGAAATAAAAGACAGTTTTTCCAGAATAATAAAAATAAAGGGGATTGACAATTTATGAAACTGCTCGCCGTAGAAACTGCCGCTTCCGTTCTCTCCGTCGCGGTTTCAAATGATGAAGAAATTTTTGCCGGCGGGACAATAGCGGGAACAAGGCATTCCGAGCTTGTAATGGAATTAATAGACGGCCAAATGAAAAAAGCCGGTCTTTTACCGGAAGACCTTGACGGCGTTCTTTGCATGGGCGGACCCGGCTCATTTACGGGGCTTCGAATCGGCTATTCGATTGCAAAAGCCCTCGCCCTTTCGCTTTCGATTCCTTTCGCGCCCGTTCCAACTCTTGAATGCATTGCCAACAATGGGCGTTTTAAACAAGGGCTTGTTCTTGCGGCAATTGAGGCGAGAAAAAACGCCTATTTTAACGCTTTTTTTAATGACGGAAACAGGTTGTCAGAAGACAAAGATTCAAGTCTTTCGCAAATAACGGATGACGTTAACCAGCATATAAAAAACGGACGGCAAATAACACTTACAGGCTACGGTTCAGAAACGCTTTACGAATCACTGCCTGAAAATTTAAAAACCAATATTATTCTTGTAAATGACAATAAAGGTTACGCAAAAGAACTTATTGCCATCGCAAAAAATAAAAACATATTTTCCAATGACAATGCCGCAAATCTTTATTCAGGACCCGAATACATCAGAAAGACGGATGCTGAAATTGCTTTGGCTAGGTAGTTTTATCCGCAAGGTCTCTCACAAAGGGCACAGAGAAGACAAAGGACACAAAGGGGAACTTAGCGTCCTTTGCGTGAAACTTCTTAAATGAAACCTCAAAAAACTTCAGTTTTTAGAGGTTTTCAGAGGTTCCCTAAATTAAATCCAGCTCGCTAAACGCGTCGGAAAGGAAACTGTTCAAAAAGGACATTATATCCCTGTCTTTCCATTTTGCGAGAGTTTTCGGAATGCATTCTTCCGGCGAACAGCCGAACCTGCTTTTAAATAATTTGTTTTCAACCCCTTCCCTGCGCCGGAACCCCATTAAGAGCGTATCCTTTAAAAAAGTTTTTCTGTCAATTTCCTCACAGCGCGCCTGAGTAATTAACGGCGATTTTATATACGCGTCAACATCCTGCGGATATGTAAAGCGTTTCGCGCGCGCGGTCTGTTCGTTTATCAGAGTGCCTGACGCGGAAGGACCCGCGCCAATCCAGTTTTTCATCTGCCAGTAGCGCAAATTATGAAGGCACTCTTTCCCTTCCCTCGCAAAATTAGAAACTTCATAATGTCTGTAACCTTCGCTTTCAAGAAAAGCGCGTCCTAAAAGCCAAAGAGAATCCGCTTTATCACTGTCCGGCAGTATTATTTCTTTTTTATTAATCTTTTCTTTAAGGGCGGTGTTTTCTTCCACCGTCAGGCTGTAAAGCGAAATATGCGAAGGCGAAAAGGCGCGAAGGCGTTTTATGTCTTCAATTACAACTTTTTCATCCTGATGCGGCAAGCCGGACATAAGGTCTATTGACAAGTCAAACCCCGTATTGCCGCCGGGAAAATATTTTGCCGCCAACGTCAGGCTGTTTTCCAGCAAAAGGGCGTTTCCGGCGCGGTTTACGCAAAGGCGCGAAGGCTCATGAAAAGTCTGCGCTCCAAGACTCAGCCTGTTCACTCCGCCCCGCCTGCACGCGGAAAGAAATTCTTCCGTTAAAGACTCAGGATTAGCTTCAACTGTAAATTCTTTAGGCTTAAAGAAAGGTATTTTGTTTAACGCTTCAAAAAAGAACGCGATTTTTTTTCCAAGAACGGACGGGGTTCCGCCGCCTACGTACGCCGTGGGAATTTCATCAATGTTAAAATATTCCATTTGAAAATTTATATCTTTAACAAGGGACGAGATAAAAATTTCAAAATAATCTTCCGTTAAGTTTTGCAGCGCTATTGAATAAAAATCGCAGTAATCGCAGAATGAGGCGCAAAAAGGGATATGAACGTAAAGCGACGCGCTTGTTTTCAATTTTTAAAGCAGTTCTATTTTTGCAAGAGGCCAGAATCTAAGCAGGGCTTTCGCCGTAACCAGCGAAACAGGAACCGCGCCCCATGTGCGCGAATCGTTTGTGTTGCTTCTGTCGTCTGATATTACAAAACATTCGTCAGGGCCTAAAATAACCGTATCCATATTGCCTGAGAAAGGAACTGAAGAATCCCATAATTCAGACATAAGCGGTATATTAGGGTGATACGGCCTTTCTGAAAGTTCAAATTCCGTCAGGCTGTACGTGCTTCCCGCGGCTTTCACCCTAAACACATAATTGCTCATTGAAACTTCATCTCCGGGAAGGGCGATAACTCTTTTTATGTAATACTGCCCTTTCCCTGAAAAAATGCTTTTTCTTTGCGCGGTAAAAAATCTTACAATTCCGTCAATGACGCGCAAAGGCGCTTTCTTGTCTTTATAACGCCCCATGTCCACCAATACGACGCTGCCGCGTTTAAACAGAAAATTATTTTTTTCATTTTTGTTAAAAATCCACGCGGGGGGGACAAAAGAAGTGAACAGCAAACGGTCGCCGGAATTAAGCCCGGGCTGCATTGTGTTATTGTCAATTACCCACACTGAAAAAAGAAAAGAGTTAAAACAGGCGTACGCGGCATACAGGACAATAAACACAAAAAGATATTTAAATATCTTGTTCCGCTGTTTTTTTTGAGCCGTATATGAATATTGCGTCCATTTATCAAACATATTCCGCCTATTTCATTCTGCCTAACCGCCATATCGGCCAGTAAATTATCATTCCTTTTCCGTTAATTTTTGATTCCTTTACAGGACCAAAATAACGCCCGTCCCTTGAATTGTCCCTGTTGTCGCCTAACGGCAGAACCCTTCCCTGCGGCACGTACCAGCCAAGCCGCTGTTTCGCCAAAAGAGCGGCGTAACGGCCGTCGCCGGGAGCCGCTTTCCTCAGCGTCTCAATCCTAGTATTCTCATAAGCGAGATAATCCGGAAACCGTATTTCATTTACTTTTGACGAGCGCGAATACAAATTCTCGGAAGGGTTAACTTTTATGTCCATCCAGCCTGCCGCTTTCGCCGCCGCGATGAGCGCAGGATATTGCTCCTGCGCCATTAGCCTGCTTACATTGTGCTTCCATCCCATAGCCGCGTTATAATCCTTTTCATCGATCCATTTATCCTCGCCTGAAAAACGTATCTTCATGTCGCCGTTTTCAAGCATAAACCGATCTCCCGGATATCCTACGGACCTTTTTATAAGAAAATGCACCCGGGGCTCCCCTTTCTCGTCCTTGTCAATGTCCACTAAAGTGAGAGTAAGCATATAAATAATACGCTGTGTAACGTCAAAAGCCGTCCCCCTTGAAATATACGACGGATTCTCAAAGATTATAATATCATTTCGTTTAGGATGTACAGGGCTTGGCAGTTTAAAAAAACCGGGCAGTAATTCAGGGCCGTATATGATTTTATTGACAAAAACATGGTCGCCGATATTTAAAGCGTCTATCATTGACCCTGAAGGAATCCTGTACGCCTGCACCAGATACTGGTTTGCCAGCAAAACCATGCAGGCCGCCCATATAAACGCGTCCAGCCAGTCTAAAACAGGGTTTTTCGCCTTGCGCTTTTCTTTTTTTTCATAGCGTAATCTCGCCCTTTTTGTTAAAAAACCTTCCGTAATATGTTGAATATGATCAAAAAAGTTGTTTTGTTTCGAATTAATTGACATTTATTCCATTTTACCATAGAATCTGTGTTTATAGCAAGTAGATTAGGAGGAAATCTATATGATTAAAGGAATTGCAAAATTAATACTTGCATTAAACGGCAATGTAAGCAAAACCCAAATAGCCGCGGGCTTCGCGTGGGGCGTGCTTTTAGGGCTTGTCCCGGCGGGCAACGCCTTTTGGATCGTGCTGTTTTTATTGTCTTTTTTCTTCACCCACCATCATGGCGGAAAAATAGCCGCGCTTGCCATTTTAAAAATAATACTCCCCCTGTTAGCGGTTCAGATTGATAAATTGGGATGGTATATACTTCACATAGATTCATTAAGGCCGTTTTTCACCTCGCTTTACAATATGCCGTTCGTGCCGTTTACAAGATTTAACAACACTCTCGTCATGGGCGGGCTTGCGTCCGGGATAATACTTTGGCTGCCCGTCTTCTTTTTATTCGTAGCAATTATCCCGTTTTACAGGAACACTATAGGGCCAAAGATAAAAAACTCAAAAATTGTTAAAACAATCGCGGGTTTTCCTTTGTTTTCAATGATTGACGATATGATAAAAGATTAAAGGAGCGCGAAATGTCAGGTGAAACAGAAACTGAAACAAAACAAAATACGGTAAAATCCCCTAACGCTTTTAAAAAGCCGGTTAAAAAAAATAAATTCGACAAGAAATACGCAAAATACATTGAACATCCGCAGGACAAGCAGTTCCTTTATTCTTGTTTTGAATTACAGGATGACAATTACATAATCCGAAGCGATTTGTCAAAAGACGACGTAAAAAAATTAAAAAATCTTTTAAAAATAATAAGCTCAAACAAGAAAGGGCCTGTTAAATTTGTTCCGATTATTTTCGCGGCGTCTGTTACCGCCGCCGTTATTCTATTTTTTACTGTTTTCGCGAATCCTCTTTTGGAAAGAGCGTTGGAAATGGGGCTTGAAGCCGCTTTTGGAGCGAGATCAAACGTCAGCAGTTTGCGCTTAAGCGTTATTCCCCTGCGAATTTATATCGGCGGCATAACGGTGGCAAACCGCGACAAGCCTATGACAAACCTGTTCCAGATGGGAAAAACCGAAATACGCCTTAGAACTCAGGCTGTGCTTCGCGGTAAAATCTACATCGAAGAAATTCGCGCCGACAGCATCCGTTTTGGAACAGAAAGAAAAGCGTCAGGCTCGCTGCCGGGCAAGCCGCCGAGAGAAAAAAAAGCTGAAAAACCGAAAAGCGACGATCCTCCCCTCATAGACTTAAAAAACTTTGACGCGATGGCTCTTTTAAATCAGGAGTTTGACAAGCTTAAAACTCCGAAACTTTACGATGAAGCGATAAACGCTTACAACGAAACGCAGGCAAAATGGAAAGGTCAGGTTGAAAGCGCCACAGCCAAAGTGCAGGACCTGCGTAAGACAACCCAGCCTCTCTTAAGCCTTAACGTAAACAATTTACGCGACGTGGAATCGATCAGGAGTACGGTACAGACGGTTAATACCGCAATAACTTCGGTACAATCTGCCACCGGCGAAATAACGGCAATCGCAAACAGCCTTGAATCCGATGTTAACAGGGCGCGCAGTCTTGAATCAAACGCGCGTAACTCAATAACATCCGACATAAATCTTTTAAAATCATATATAGACATTGGAAGCGGCGCGGCTTTCGCGGCTGTCGAACCTTTTATCCGTGACGCGCTTTCGGGAGCGGCAAACCAGTACCTTGATTACGGCATTATGGCGCTTGACGTTCTTGAAGAGGTAAAAGCAAGTTCTTCCAGCAGGCCGAAAAATGAAAAACCAAAAAAAGAGCCAAAGGTTGTTTTTAAAGGAAGAGACGTTTCTTTCCCCGTCGTCGCGTATCCCGCTTTTTATTTAGGCGTATTTGCTTCTGATTTTACAATTGACACGTGGAATTGGGCTTTTGACTTGCGCGACATAAGTTCAAGCCCCGATCTCACCAATAAGCCTGTTAAACTTACATTGGGCGTTAAAGACGTGAACAATTTGCAAAAAAATGTTTCTTTTAACGGAAACGCCGATTTTAGAACAAACGCTAAAGAGCTTTATAACGCGGAAATAAACGCGAACGGTTTTCCCGTAAACCTTGGGGATCAGCTGAGCAAATTGGGCATTAACGGTTTTGCAGGCGAATCGGCTGTCAATTTTAACATAACGGGGCAGTCAGATAAAAGTTTTTCAAGCGCGGGAAGAGTGGTAATAAACAAACCTTCGATTGTAAATCCGAACGGGACAATAGCGGAAGCGATTGACATGGCGGTAAAGCAGGCAGGAAACGTCAATTTAGGGTTGAAATACGTTCATAATCCTGACGATAAAGACGATTTCAGCATCACTTCAAACCTTGCCGACTTATTCGCCCGGGCGTTACGCAATACTGCCGAAGCGTACATAAGAACCGCTTCCGCCGAGATTGAAAAAGCGTTAAGACAAAAAATTGACCAGTACATTGACGGCAGGTTTGTCTCCAAAGAAGAAGTTGATTTGCTCTTAAAAACAGTAAGGGGCGACAAAACGGCTATGGATCAAATGAAGAGCACCCTCGACTCTAAAAAAGACGAGTTAGAAAGGAAACTGAAATCGCAGGCGTCAAACGCTATTCAAAACGCCCTGCCGGGAATGCCGTCATTGCCTAGGCGTTAGACGAGGATATTAAAACCGCTTGCGGCAAAAACCGCATTTGCTGGACAATTTCTTTTAATTATGATATTATTTTAGGAGGGAACCTCTAAAAACCTCGGTTAGGTTTTCAGAGGTTCCACGAAGAAAATCACTAAATCATTATAGCGTAACGAATTACACTAATGTGATTTTCTTCAAAGGTTATGAAAACCTCTAAAAACTGAAGTTTTTAGAGGTTCCAAATAGTTAATTTAGGTGGTTTCCTATGAAACGTTCACATATTTTTTCGTTATTATTTATATGCGTTTTTCCGGTTTATGTTTACGCCCAGCAGGGGGCGTCAGCCCTGCGTGATTATGTCGGATTAATAAACCAGACTTACCATCCCGGCATAGTATCGTATTTTGAAAAGGCGAAAAAAGAATATGAAAAACAAGGGGAAAAAGAAGCCGCGAAGTTTATTGACATTATTTTAGGCGCCGCTTTCGGATCAGGTTTTTTATATAACGACGCGAAAGGGAATTTATACGTCATTACCAACAACCATGTCATCTCCCACGCCCATACTATTTCCATTACGTTTGAACGCGCGGACGGAACGTCTAAAAAAATAGAAAATTTAAAACTTATAGCTACCGACGTAGACGCCGACCTTGCGATCTTGGTTTTGCCGGCAGGCGAAAAGCCTTTTGCGCCTTCAGGATTGTCTTTTCTTTCAAGGACTGTTGATGAAGGCGAAGACGCATATTCGGCCGGTTTCCCCGGTATTGGCATAACTCCTATCTGGCAGTTTGGACGGGGCATGATATCTAACGCTTCCGTTAAATTTCCAAAGAGCATTACAGACGAAACAATAATGGGGCCTTATATCCAGCATACGGCGCAGGTTGACAGCGGAAATTCAGGCGGGCCTCTTTTAGTGGCTCAGCGCAACGCCCCTTCCGGCTATGCCGTAGCCGGCGTGAACACGTTAAGCGGCACGAGAAGGCAGGCGGCTAATTACGCTATTCCTTTAATTACCCTTCAACCGTTTATTAACGGGGCTTTAAACCCGAAACCGGAAACGTTCAGGGCTGATTTAGACGCGCTTCTTGAAAACTTTATAAAAGGACTGCAAGCCAGCGCGGCAATTTATCCGCATATAGCGAAGTTTTTATCAACCGCCTGCGTAGGCGAAAACGCGGAATACGCTCTTGAAGAACTTTTTAAAAAAGCCTCTATATCAGTCAGACGCGCTTTCATACAAAAAAGCAGGGAAGAAGACCTGATAGGCGCTATGGATATTGCGGTAGCATGGACAATTGAAGACAGCATAATAAAAAGCAGTCAAACTTCGCTAAAAGCGTCCATAAAAGAAGTGTCAGGGGCTGACGAGGAATATACGGTTATTTTCACAATAAACAATAAAGACGTAAAAACCGTATGGATACGCGAATACGGCAACTGGAGGATTAAATCTTTTGGAACCGTGGCTATGGGGGACAAAGACCTTCTTGAAAAAAGGCAGAAACAAAAAGAAATATCTGCAAAACTGCATACAAACAATAACTTTTTCTTAGAAGCGGGATACGCCAACATCTTTAATTTTAACAAACCCGACGCTCTTTATCTTTCTTTAGACATAACTTTTGTCGGTTTTAATCTTTACTATGCGGACGCGGATTTCCTTAGTATCGGCGGTTTTACCAGTTTGCGTTTCCCAATTCCGGCGGGGAACCTTGCGTTTATTCCGTATTTTAAATTTGGTTTCGCGTATATTAAAGACGCCGATTATGGGTTATACAGGGCAAAACAAGAATCATCTGGATATTATGTGAGTGATTTTGATATTGAATTTAACAGCCACCTTTTCGTTACTGTTCTGCAGGGCGGGCTTAAAGTAACCACTACTTACGTCCCGGGTCTTTATGGAAATATAGGGTTTCAGTACAATCTTCCGGATGTTATGGAAATATCGGGATATAAAAAAGATTACAGTAAGCCATTTGAAATGGCATTGTCATTAACTGTGGGGTATACGTTTTAAAGGAAGGGGAGTAAGGAGTGGGGAATAGGGAGTAGGAGCGCAGTTAGTTGTCTTTGCATAATTAACTGCGCTATGCTTGCTAATTTTGTTCCCGAAGCATCCTGTTTTTTGCGCAAATAGATTTTCCATTTTTACCTGCTTGCAAAAAATAAAATTTCCACAGCATTTTTCTTATTAAGCTTGTCATAAATTTTGCGTAAATAAAAAGTGGAAAAATAATGATGTTTTTATCACCACTCCCCACTCCCCACTCCCCACTCCCCCACACTAGCCCGCAAGAGACGACAGTTTTTCTCGGATGAATTCGCTTTTCTCTTTTAAGCCTATGCTTCCTGTTGTAAGAAGGACTACATTCGCTT
>Ga0268262_10003051_pt1 | contig 18570 bp, 18 predicted proteins | sample TergutNc150P3_FD_190354 | JGI IMG/M metagenome (GOLD analysis project Ga0268262, IMG submission 190354) | Nasutitermes corniger P3 segment gut microbial community from laboratory colony in Florida, USA - Nc150 P3 (SPAdes) (version 2) | ecosystem: Host-associated > Arthropoda: Insects >...
TGATTATATCATTTCATGGAACGAGTCGGGGCGTAGATTTTCCTGGACAAAAAACTTCAAAACCATTAAAGCTTCTATTGAAAAAGCAAAACATTCTTTATGATATTTGTATATTACAGAACACTAGGTATATCGTCTCCATTGTGGTAAAGAACACCAAGATTATTCTGTGCCAATGCATTACCCTGTTCGGCGGCTTTGGTATACCAGTAAATCGCTTTTTTAAAGTCTTTTGATATACCATCTCCTTGAGTATAATTATATCCAAGGTTAAACTGCGCTTTTGCATCACCTTGCTCAGCAGCTTTGATATACCAATAATTCGCTTTTTCCCGGTCTTTCGGTACATCATTTCCGAAAAAATATTTATCTCCAAGCTCGCACTGCTCATCTGCTTTGGTAGGATTTTCATTCATAATGTATTTCCTTTTGCACTATTTATTTGGTTATAACTCAGGGTTTGGGCGAAGTCGTTTTGACACTTTTTCGTCATAACTTCTGTTTGAATAATTTGCGCAGTTTTTCCAATTATTACTGGACAAACAGTATCTTTCTTTTTGATCTCCATCCTGGGTTGTCCCAAAAAAGTTGCATAGTTTGTAGTTCTCATTGTAATAAGGGCAAGTCGTCATAGTTTTCCTCCAAAAATGTTATTTTCTCCATAATTTACTATATGGAAATATAAATAATTATATGTACCCTATAGTAAATTGTCAATACCCCACAGACAATTATAATTAAGGTAATTCCCTGTGGGGTATTTTATGGTAAGTCTCAAGAAATTAATTGCTAGTAATATGAAGAAACAAAGGCGTATTCTTGGCATTTCTCAGGCTGCGCTGGCGGAAAGGATCGATACCTCAACCCATTATATTGCTATGATTGAATTAGAGCGTAAGACACCCTCCCTGCTTATGCTGGAACGTATTGCGGTAGCTTTACAGATTGATCCGCCGGAGCTATTTTCAATGCGCTCTATTCCGTCAAAATCCCTGGAAAGAATCCATAAAACAGTATTAATAGACATTGAAAAAGCGGTAAGCCATGTTATAAACGAGCATTTGAAAGCAATAGAGGATAGTGTAGAATATTCGGATTAATGAAAAATAATTTAGATTAGGCAGGCTCTATCATTCAACAAGGATAGTTTATAGATAAAACGGAGGTTCGCGCCGCTTTGGCAGGGAATATTAAAGCGTTTAGAGGCCGCAGAAACCGGTCTCAAGCCGATTTAGCCGAAAAATCCAAATTCCAGCCGTTGACTGCGATGCAAAAACAATATTTACCGAAATGATGATACCTCAGAAATTTGACAAGAATTAATCGTTGAATATATAATGCTTTTCATGGATAATTTTGCGGAAAGAATAGGTAATATAAAAGAATCAATTCTCAAATTTGTACCTGCCAGATATATTTATCTTTTTGGTTCCCATGCTTACGGCAATCCAACTGAAGAAAGTGATATAGATATCTATGTTGTAACTCCTGATAATATTAATAATTTCTCTGAAATTTACGCAAAAATAATCGGCGACTTAGGCGATAAAAAGATTTTTTTTATTGATTTGCTCCTAAATGCGGAAAGTGATTTTAACATACGAAAAACAAGGAACAGATTTGAGAAAACGATATTTCAAAAAGGTAAAGTTATATATGAATATTGAAGATGTAATGGAGTGGAGTGGATAAAAATAGCAGATGATGACTTTGATTCCGCAGAAATATTAAATAAAGCATTTCGTAAACATAATGAAATTATTTGTTATCATTGCGCTCAAGCGGTTGAAAAATATCTAAAAGGATATTTGGAATATAAAGATATTGTTCCTGAAAAAACACATAATTTATCTTATCTTGTTAGCATTTGTATTGAGCAGGATAATCATTTTATTAACATCAAAACCGAATGTGATTTTCTGAATAAATTCGCAAATGATATACGTTATCCGCACAGGTATGAAACAAAAGATGATGATGTGAATTTTTGTATTAATGCTGTAAAACAAATCAGGAAGCTTGAACCAATTTTTGATTTACAAAATGAAATTGATAAATAAGACAGAGAAATACGCCCAAATTGGACGAGAATGAAGGAAAACTCGGTGTAGATTCAAGTAAGCTCTTTTTTAACCTTAACCGAATTACTGAATCTTTAATGTTTCAATTCTATCGTTAAAGGGCAACTTCATGCTATTGGGAAAAGTGCGGCGGCATGCTGTCGGTAGATTAGCCCACCAAATTTCTCTCTTTATTTTTACCAGTCTTCACTTTCAAGTGTTTCTGTCTGTACCAGCATATAACACGGTTCCGGAGATGAATCCAGTTCATTAAGGAAAATATCAATTAGTAAAAACGAGCATTGACCATAGCCGCTTTGGCAGGGAATATTAAAGCGTTCCGGAGCCGCAGAAACCGGTCTCAAGCCGACTTAGCCAAGAAATCCAAACTTTCTATTGTTTATTTGAGCGATATTGAATAGAGAAATCATTTGAAATTGCAAGAAAAATCACATTCCGGTCGCTTACTGCTATGAAAAAACAATATTTATCCAAATGACGATACACCGCCGGAAGGTATTAATCTATGCCTTACACTTTAGAATTCAAACGATAAACCGCTTTCAAAGTATCAGTTTATTTTTCTGTATTAAAACCAATTCTTCACTATTTTAAGACATCATGCCTGTTTTGTAATTGTTATGGTTTTTTGCATTGCCATATCGTATAACAAGAACTTGAACAAGAGTTTAACACAGAAACAATTGTTTTCAATAAAACATAATACATAAACGCACTCATATATAGTTATGCGAAATACTTGTAAATTATTTAAAATAATGCTTGACGATTAAGAAATATTTGTGTATATTAAATCAAAAGGAGTTTTATATGAAATATTTTTCAAGGCTCGCTTCATTTGTTATCATTTGTGTGTTATTAAATGCTTGTGTAAGCTATTCAAATAAAGAAATAAAGCATCCACTTTATAGGGCTATAAATCATGGTAGTCTTGAAGAAGTAAAACAAGTTTTGGAGAGTGGTATGGATATAAACGACCATATTGGTTGGTCGTATTTTCCGTTGGAATATGCTGCTCAAGAAGGACAAACAAAAATTGTTGAATATTTATTTTCTCAAGGAGCAGAAAATATTAATATTGCATATCAACAGGCATTGTTAAGAAGAAAATATGATACAGCAAAATCAATATATCAAACTGGAGAGATATATTACTTTATTTATGAAGACATATTCCGTTATAGAAGCATGAATACAGCAGAGAAGATAGATATTTTTAGAAAAATAACAAATAATCAATTATCAAATAATTATTTATTATTTTGCGCCCAACCAGAGGAATATGATGGAATAAAAGAAAAGTATAGTATTGATATTTCAAGTATCATAACTGAAAACGGTGAAACTTTATTACATATTGCCGCAAGAAGAAGTAATACCGCATTGATAGAATATTTAATTAGCAATAATTGTGATATTAATGCCCTTGATAAAAATGGGAATACTGCTTTATTTTATGCGATTTCATCAGCGGGACCTAATATTAACTGGCAAGCACCTTTTTTTGAAGATCAAAAGTTGGTTAATGTTAATATTTTATCTGTTCCAACTCGAGGTGATACACCTTTCCCAAATTTGCAAGCACAAAGAGAACAGGGCGATAGAATTATTAATACAATAAAAATTTTATGTGAGAATGGAATAAATTTGAATGCACAAAATACTCTTGGCTGGACAGCCTTGCATTTATCTTATGTAAAATATTCGGAAGTATTACGAGAATTATTGAATAGTTATGGTGCCAATAATAAAATTAAAACAAAAACGGGCAGATTACCAGAAGATTTCAAAACTTAATAAAACTAGTACCGCACTTAACATCAGAATATGCTTCACCGCCTTCGGCTCATCAACCAGTAGGGATGGAGGGCTACATAAAAACGTAGTCGGGCTTGCGCCTTTTGTACGTTTTTGTTCCGCCACATTTTTGTGGTTTCTGGTACGCTCCACTTTCCTTTATCGTAATCGCAAAAACGTCAGTTACCCATAACGTTATGTGCAATATATGCATAAGTATAGTAAAAAAACAATTGACAAAAAATAAAACATTATATTTTAAAGATACAATCCCAATAATTTTTGGGATTATTCAATCAATAATTGGAATTTTTCCAGCGAATTATTTTTTTATTATTAATGGTATTACCAGAAAAATCACTTTTAATGATAATTTAATCGTAAAAAGAATGACACTTTTATTTATGATAAATACAAGTATAAGGTTATTGAATTTAAGACAGGGGGATACTGGAAAGGAATTAAAATATTTGAAGATGATAAAATATGAACTTTAACTATACTGATGTTTAGATTTTTTTTCAAACAGGATTTTCAGATGTATACAGAAGGTTTAGATTATTATCCACAGTTTTGAATGGTGCATTCCGGAAAACATAAAAAATATTGAAACAATTTTTAAAATAATGAATAATGATAGTTATGGAAAATAAAGTTTATCCGACAATAAAAAATTCAATATTATTGTGCCTTTTATATTTAGGGATAATAATAGGGCTTAGTATAATAATAGTTATTATCCAGGAATTATTCAATTTTTCTGATGATTCAATAATTAATGGCATTATAAATATTCTAGAGAGAATAATAGTTTTTGGAATAGTTATATTGGTAGGTTTTAAAAAAACAAAACGAAATTTTAACGAAGTGTTTAAGCTTAATAAAGTTCCAGCATTTTTATGGATCGCAATAATTGTTTTTATGATAGGTTTTGTTATTGTAACATCAGAAACGGATAATTTATTTAATTATATTCTGCCCAAGCCTGAAACATTCCGCCACACATACGACACATTAATAAATAAACAAATGTTCATTATACCAATAATTTCTTTAGGAATAATCCCGCCTATTACAGAGGAGTTATTTTTTAGAGGGCTTATTCTGGACGGATTAAAAAATAATTATTCTAAAAGAAAAGCGATAATTATAAGCGCGCTTCTTTTTGGAATAATACATTTAAATCCCTGGCAAGCTTACGGCGCATTTATTATGGGTTTAATTTCCGCATGGATTTGCATAGAAACAAATTCAATACTTTTAAGCATTTATATGCATTTTTTTAATAATACACTGTATACAATAACCTTAAAATACAACGAATTAATACCTATAAAAGGCTTCAATAGTAATTTTGTAACGCCTGTTATTTTTCAACCATTATGGTTTGATTTATCCGGTTTGGCTATATTAATAATTGGAACGATAATGTTAATAAAAGGGATTAAAAGACTGAAACAAACTGGAATTCAAGTATCAGACACAAAAGCGTTACCGGAATGAAAATGATCAATCACTCCTTCTCAGCTTTCTTTCTGTTCTTTGCTATCTCCAGCCCTTTTTTTGCAGCTTTAGAGATTAAGGTAAATTTCCCGCCTTTTATTACTTCCGCCGTTATGTTCGTTACTTCGCTAACTTTATTTGCCGCTTCCTCATTCAGTATATTTCTCGTTGTCTCGTTAATAATTTCTTTACCTGCGTCAACTATTTTGTTTCGGATTTTCTTTTTTAGATACCGGATAAAGCAGATCACCAAAATTACAATAACAACAGCGACAATTACGGCAATCATCCAGCCTTTCATAATCAGCTTATCCTCCAAAACAGGTAATTATATGTATCCCGCAGTAAATTGTAAATACTCTACTCATCATTAGTCAATTGGGAAATAATTAGTAAGACGTAAAAATCGCTTTTGAAAATGAAAATTAACCGATAACTTCCACAACCAAATTATTGCTTCTGCAATGTTTCAACTCTGTCGCCGAAAGTAAAGCGAAGGAAATTTAGTTTTTTGTTATCCGGCGGAGAACTTTGTTCCCAATAAGTATATGGGATACCTTCTTGTAAAGAACCGCCGTCTTCTATAAAGATTTTCCCATCCTCTGAATATCCTTTAAGAGCTACTCCTTTTGTAAAAGTTTTGAAGGGGCGTCTGTTATCATTTACACCGGAAGGAGTCTGACCTTCGTTGTACCCATTAATGGTGAGCCGGTCATAATCAATTTTCAAAGAACCAGAATATACACCGGCGTCATTGGAAACCCATGTCCCCTGCAAGGTATTATCAAATTTTTTAATATTCCCGCCAGTTCCGCCTGCTCCGCCTGTTCCGTCACAGGCGGGAATTAAAAGAGCGGTTAATAACGCGACAACAGCAGAAATTATTTTCAACTTTAACATCCCATAACCAGCCTCATGTAAGATTTGGTAATTATCTAACCATTTAAAACTAGTTTTTCCTACGAAGTTACAATATTTTTTATGATTTGCTTTATAGAAATATAAATAATTATATGTATCCCATAGATAATTGTAAATACTCATAATAAGCCAATTTAGAATACTAAGACTCAACCATGGTTTTACCGTTAACAGGCCACTATGAATTTTGGTTTTTTAGTAAAAAATTATCTGTTATGGATAACTATAATTCAAATTTTGCCTTGAGGAGCGGGATATAGACACCGCCTGCCCAATAGTATCTTTTACGGAAGCAGATATTTTTTCATTTTCTCAATAATTATCTTTGCCGGATTGCTTATTTCTACAGCCTGGTTGTTAAGGTAGGTTTCAGCGTCTTTTTTACCGTCTTTTTGTTCTATTTCTAAAGTTTTTATAGCGGTATAGTAGGGCGATAAAACAATATTATAGCCTTTTTCTTCTAAAATAGAGATCAGCCATGAACCGCACTTTAAATTAATTACAACGCTTCCAAATCTTATCCACCAATACAAACCTGCTATGGTCGATATTTTGTCCTCTTTCTCAAGAATTTCAAATGCCTGTAATAAATATTCTTTGGCTAAACCATTGTTTTCTTTATGTAATTCAAACAATGTTTTATGTAAATGGTAACGGAAAGCAAAATTCTTGTTTTGTTCTTTATTTATTGTGTTTTCATCTATAGAATTAAATAATTCTATTGCTTTGTTCATTTTACCCAATTTATCCCTGTATAGAAATATCAAATTAAATTTTGACGATAAAATATTAGGATCAATCTCAATAGACCGCTCATAAGCATTTGCTGCGTCTGAATATTTTTTCAGTTCAATTAAGGCATAACCTTTGTTACTCCAGACAGTAAAATTTTTTGAATTTAATTCAATTGATTTATTAAAACAATCAATGGCTTTATCAAATTGCTCCATATCAGATAAACAGTTACCCTTCCAACGCCAAGCATATTCATCTTTTGGATTTAATTCAATTGATTTATTAAAACAATCAATGGCTTTATCAAATTGCTCCATATCAGATAAACAGTTACCTTTCCAACGCCAAGCATATTCATCTTTTGGATTTAATTCAATTGATTTATTATGACAATCTATGGCTTCTTCATATTGCCGCATCTCAGACAAACAATTACCTTTCCAAAGCCAGGCTTCTTCATTTTTTGGATTTAATTCTATAGCTTTATTATAACAATCTATGGCTTCCTCATATTGCCGCATCTCAGACAAACAATTACCTTTCCAAAGCCAGGCTTCTTCATTTTTTGGATTTAACTCTATTACTTTATTATAACAATCTATGGCTTCTTCATATTGCTTTATAAAAGATAAACAATCACTTTTCCTAAACCAGGCTTCTTCATTTTTTGGATTTAACTCTATTACTTTATTATAACAATCTATGGCTTCTTCAAATTGCTTTATAAAAAATAAACAATCACCTTTCCTAAACCAAGCATTTTCATAATCTTTATTGATATTAATAACTTTTTTAAAATAATTTATTGCATCGTCGTACTGCCTTGAATTCATTAAAGAGATTCCTTCTGATAAAAAATTATCTTCAGAAAAATCAAATTCTTTGCGTAATTCTTCATTAGTTAAGAATGTTTCAAACGTTTTTCTCCGTATTTTTTCCCTTCGGTCTAACTCTAATGTTTTTACATTGGATAACGCTAAAAATAATCGCATTTCTTCGGAAGAAACAATGCCTTTTTCTAATAAAGTATCAGATATATTTCCCAAATCTTTTTTTTCATAAAAACACTCCAAAAATTTTGACAGGCAGTATACTTTATCTTTGTGCCTTCGGGAACTATTTCTTATTAAGTAATATATATTGAAAAAACGTTCGCTGATAAAATAAGCGTTGCCTTTGGTTTTATAAGCGGGTGTGGTTTCTAACCACCCGTCGTCAACAAGACGTTTTAGCTGCGGCGAAAGCTGATTATTTTGTATTCGTGTCGCTGTTGAAAGCTCTTTAAGTGAAATCGCGTCCCAATTTAACGCTATCGCGTCTATAATAATTTGCTGCTGCGATGGCAATTCTTCAAACCGCGCTTTATAAAAAGGGGTAATCGAGTCGGCTAATTTTTCCAAATCATCGTTTATATCACTTGAAAAACCTTTGGCAATCTGTTCAAATAACATTACTGTTAGACGCGGACTACCGCCTGTAAGCTCAAGTAAGGATTTATGGCGGGAATCGTTAATGGAGTCAAAAATTGTTATACCGCGATTCGTAATAGTTGCAAGATTTGATAATAATTTTTTAAATTCTTCATAATCCAGTTTATATAGTTGTTGAATTTGGAAAAAATCGTAAAAAGGCATACCGTAATTATTTACATTGTCAATAAGAGTAACGCCTCCGCTTACGACAATAGGCGCTCCGTTCTCACTTAACAGTTTACGCAATGTCCATTGTTCTGTTTTGTTTTTTTTGCCGCTATCCAATCTGCCGAATATCAATCCTATATTATCTATTAATAAAACCGGTCTGCGGTGTAAATCACAACAAATATCTATTAAATATTTATACGTTTCTTCGGAAATTATTTTAGGCGGTTTTCTTGATAGTTCTCTTATTTTTTTATCAATATTATCTACCATTTGAGTTGAATATCTTTCTGCTTGCAAGCTATCTGCTAAAGCGTCTAAAGTGTTCAGCCAGAATTCAGCGAGGTCTTTTACATTGTATTGTTCCTCACGGTAAAGCAGAGGAATAAACCGCCGCCGGTACTGCTCTTTATGCAATTCAACTTCCATCCTTTTGAGCAGCGTAGTTTTACCCATTCCCCGCTGTCCGATAATGAGATGATGTTGCGGTATGCTATTTTCTTTTTCCTGTACTACTTGATTCAACAATAATTCAAATTGTTTTCCGCGTACCACAAACAATTTTTCAACGGTATCAGCGTTTTGCAGTTGCGGATTGTACAATAATCCTGTCTGACTTAAATTTATTTTTTCATTTGACGTAACGGTCATGCCAAAAATCCCTTAATAACGGAGAACGGAAAATATATTTACCATTATGCTCTGCCAGATAACCGTCCTTCTGAAGCATTTCAAGCAATTTAGACAGAATAAGTTCTGTTTTTTCTTTTTCGCTTTTTTTTGCGGAAAGATTTATCAATAAATCGTTCCTGTTTCTGCCATTAGGTGAAACGCACAATCTCAATATTTTCCGGGTATTTTCTTCAAACTCATCGTAATATTTTAACCGTTCATCCCAAGTCTTAAAATAGTTTTCTGTAATCAAAAGATTGTAAGCTTCGTCTATAGTCTTATTTGAAAGCTGTTTATCCTTGACACAAACCAAAAAGTTAATTTTATCTACCAATATCTGAATAAAAAACGGTAAATGCCAGACCAGCTTATCAAGAATATATTGTATGTGGGCTTCTGTAAATTGTACATTTTCATCTACAATCAGGCGTGAAATAAAATCCTTTGCTTCATCCTCTGAAAATGCTCCAATGGAATAGAAATGACAATCATTAAAATGTTTACTTAACTGGTGCATTGAAATAAAATTTTCAATGCTGACTGAACTGCAAAAAATCCAGCAAACTTTTGTTGTCTGGCGAAATCCTCGCAGCCATTCCAAAAAAAATTCAACTTTATCTCTGCCGTTTTCCTGTTTCAACAGATGATTTAAGTAAATAGTTAATTCGTCTATAACAATTAATACATTTTCTGTGCTTTCAATTAATTGTTTGATTTTTCCGTATGTATCACCACGTAAATTAAGCGAAAATTCATTCCCTGCAAATTTCAATACATCTATATTTTCAAATACATTACGAAGGGTACCACCCGCCTTATCCAACCATTTTTCCGGTTTAAATTCTTTCATGAAGAATCTGACAAAATCACTTTCTGTACTAATCCCTTCTAAATCAAGATATAGAGTTTTCCATCCGTTTTCTTCTGCAATTCTAAGCATTTTCTTTGAAAAGGATGTCTTTCCGACCCTGCGAGGAGCGGATATTAGTAGTGATACGCCTTTCGAGATGTCATATTCCCAGGCATGTTGTAATTCCTTTTCTCTCCCGTAGAAATCATCGCCTTCTACAGGCGGTCCCGCCTTTAGAGAAATTTTTCCCATAATTACTGCTTCCTTAATATATACAATTTTGTATATATGCAAAATTGTATATATACATCTATGTATAAATATAGCAAAGCATATAAAATTTGTCAAATATTTCCTGCATTTTTCTGCTCAAATACAGTCAGAAATTTCCTAGAACAATATTTGGAAAAACACCTCGTTCTTAAGAGTGGAATATTAAACTGTTAAAAACAAATAAAAAAGGTAAGTTATATCGTAAACAAATTACCCCTAACCAGCCTCACGCCTACCGCTGTACCCTGCCCGAAGCGTTTCCTGCCGCAAGTTTTTTCACTTCATCAACGCTTACCAGGTTAAAGTCGCCTTCAATGGTATGTTTTAGGCAGCTTGAGGCTACGGCAAATTCAAGTCCGTCCTGATCGGACATTCCAGTAAGATTTGCGTAAATAAGCCCCGCGCCGAAACTGTCGCCGCCGCCTACCCTGTCCACTATATGGATTGCGTATTTTTTGGAAAAGTAAAAATCATTTCCTGTGCAAAGCATTGCCGCCCAGTTGTTGTCATTGGCGGAAATTGATTCCCTTAAAGTAATGGCGGTTTTCTTAAAACCAAACCTTTTAACAAGAGCCGAGGCGACTTCCTTGTAACCGTCATGGCTGATCGTACCGGTTGTTACATCAGTGCCGCTTGCCTTTATGCCGAAGACATCGGAGGCGTCTTCTTCGTTGGCAATACAGACGTCGACAAACTCCATAAGTTTGCCCATAACTTCTCCGGCTTTTTCCTGAGACCAGAGATTCTTGCGGTAGTTAAGATCGCAGGAGACCGTTATCCCTTTTGACCTGGCGGCTTTACACGCCGCAAGACAGATTGACGCGCACGTATCGGAAAGCGCGGGGGTAATTCCCGTAAAATGAAACCAGCTCGCATTCAGAAAAATTTTATCCCAGTCAAAATCGTTTTGCGCGGCGGCCGCAATGGCGGAATGAGCGCGGTCATAAATTACCTTTGAGGGACGGGCGGACGCGCCTTTTTCAAGGTAATAGATTCCAACCCTGTCGCCGCCCCGTACTATCAGGGAGGTGTCCACTCCGAATTCCCGCAGTTTATTAACAGCTCCCTGACCGATTTCGTGTTTGGGAAGTTTTGTTACAAAAGCGGCGTCAATGCCGAACCCTGCCAAAGAAACAGCGACATTCGCTTCTCCGCCGCCGTAAGTCGCGCCGTAGGAATTTGCCTGAACAAACCGGTAATAGCCTTCAGGCGCAAGACGCAGCATTATTTCTCCGAATGTAATTACTCTACTCATAAAAACTCCTGTAAGTAATTATTATGAAGCAACTGACGTTTTTTTTCCACATAAAAAACCAAATATCAGGTTGATTCTGGTTATCCGTAAATATATACTCAATCCTGATGAACAAAGATTTAAATCCCGCGGATATTAAGGCTTTGGCAATTGATCTTGACGGAACTACTCTTCTGCCCGGTACAATTCTGGGTGAAAAAACCCGCGTTTGTTTAAAAAGACTGATTTCCGAGGGAATGCAGATTATTATCGCCACAGGCAGGGCGATTGAAGCGTCCGAGAAGTACAGGAGCGCGATAGGCGCTCAAGGGCCGATGGTTTTTTTTAACGGAGCGGAAGTTGCGGATGTTCCTTCTGGAAAAATACTGTATGAAAATTTGATCGATCTTGATGTAGTGGATTACGGGGCCGATATTGCGCGCGATTTGGGAATTCACTTTCAGGTTTATATGCCCGCGGGGATTTCACCGGACACAGGCAAGGAAGACCCAAAACAAAAATGGGAGGCCCTCCTTGTTGACAGATACGGTCCCGAAGCGGACTTATACTATAAACATACGGGCATAGCTGCTATTGAAAAAGACCTGAAAAGCATAGCTTTAATGACAAATCTTAGAGGCTGTATAAAGGGAATGTATATCGCTGACCCGTCTTTTCATGATGAGATTCGTAAAAGAATATTCGAGCGTTTCGGGGACAGAATCGACATTCTTCGCAGTTTTCCTACCTATTTGGAAGTAATAAACAACGGCGTATCCAAGGGCGAGGGGCTGAAAATCGCAATGAAACACAGAGGACTTGACCCGCGGGAGGTAATGGCTTTCGGAGACGAGGAGAACGACTTGTCATTGTTTACCGCCGCCGGTTTTTGCGCCGCGCCTCAGAGCGCAAGGGAAAAAATCCGCGAAGCCGCCGATTTAGTTTACGGTCCGGTTGAAGAAGAGGGGCTTGCCGAATACCTTGAAAAAACATTCCTGTAAATTGTAAGCAACCCTCGACAAAGATTTTTTAATTCGATATAATTTCGGTATGTTATTCCCGTTAAAAGAACTCATCGAATACGATGGAAATATGTACGAAATTACAGCAGCTTCCTCAAGAAGAGCCTATCAGCTTTCCACAATGATGGAAAAAGATGAAAAAGAAGATTGGAACGGAAAAATGGTTTCCCTTGCAGCCTCTCAGGTATTCACCGAGGAAGTCCAATTCCGTCTTGAAACCGAATAAATTTCAGCGTATCCAATGGATACACTAGATGCCTCTCCCGTTGTATTGATCCTCTTTGGACCGACCGCTTCAGGAAAAACATCCGTACTTTTTGAGCTTTTCAACTCCGCAGGCGGCTTACAAGCCGAGGTTGTTTGCGCAGATTCTATGCAGGTTTACAGAGGAATGAACATAGGGACTGCAAAACCTTCCGCGCGGGAACTGGCTCTCCTCCCCCACCATTTAATAGATATCCGCGATCCTTCGCAGCAGTTTAACGTTGGGGATTTTGTCCGCCTTGCGGACGAAGCCTGTCTTGAGATAGCAGGACGCGGCAAGCTGCCTGTGGTATCAGGAGGTACGGGGTTTTACCTAAAAAACTTAATCATGGGTTTGAGTGAAGCGCCCCCTTCAAACAGGGAAATACGAGAGCAATTAAAAAGAGAACTAAAAGAAAAAGGCTCCGCCAGTCTTATGGAAGAGCTTGCCGCAGGCGACCCTGTAAGCGCGGGGCGCATCCATATTAACGATGAGTACCGGCTGCTTCGTGCGCTTGAAGTTTTTAGGTTTTGCGGAAAACCTCTTTCATCATTTGAAGCTTCCCCGCAGCGGAAACGCAACCGTTTCCGCTTTGTCATAATAGGCATATCCCGTCCAAGAGAAGAACTTTACCGCCGCATTAACATGCGCTGCGCTGACATGTTCAGGCAAGGACTGGCTGACGAAGTTCGCTCTCTTTATGAAGCAGGCTATACGCCGGATGATCCGGGCCTTCGCGCTATAGGCTACCGCGAATTTTTTACAGAAGCTGACGGTGAAAAGGGAAAATGGATTTTATCGCGGGACATTGACGGGGTACAGACTCTTGTAGCGCAGAACAGCCGCCGTTATGCGAAACGGCAGATTGTGTTTTTTGCCGGTATCCCCGGCGTTAAATGGATAGAACCCGGCAAAGACGAAGCCGAGACCTCTCAGCTTATCCGCGCGGAACTGGAAGTTTTTCTATAATTATGTTAAATTGAGTAAGATTATGGACACCTTCGGCAGTTTAAAAAAAAGACAGCGTCCTCGCTATTTAGACAAGATTTACCGTCCGGATGCCAAAGTGGGGCGTTTTCTAAGCGTTCTTATCCTTTTCGGAGTATCTTTCGGGCTTTACCGGGGAGTTCAGGATAACTACCTTGCGGAGATTATTCACATTACGCCGTTTGAGCGCGGCATAGTGGAATTCTTCAGGGAAACTCCAGGCCTGTTATTAATACTCATCCTTGCGCTTATGTACAGATTCGCCGACAGCAAGATTTTTAAAATAGGCGTCGCTATCATGGCGGGCGGGGTAACAGGGCTTTTATTCACGAGCTTGAGCGGCCTTTTAACAAAAGTCATCGTAGTGATTTTTATGGTTCTTTTCAGCGCGGGGGAACATATCATCATGCCGGTGCGGGCGTCTATCTCAATGGACATCGCAAAACAGGAAAAATCAGGAGCTTCTCTGGGAATAACCAATTCTCTCAGCCAGTTCGGAAACATTGCAGGGTTTATCATTGTAACAGTGATATTTTTCGTTTTAAGAAGAATCGGCCTTAACAGAACCGACATCACCGGATACAGAATTGTTTTCGGCATTTCATCCGCGTTATTGGTCGCTTCAGCTCTTACCGCCGCCGCCCTGCGCGAAACCACTTTAAAGTCGCCTCGCCGGCGTTTTTATTTCGCAAAAAAATTCTACAAATTTTATATGCTGGAAGTTTTTTACGGCGCGCGCAAGCAGATATTCCTGACTTTCGCCCCTTATGTTTTAATACTTCAATACGGAGCCGATCCGTCAATCATGTCAATATTATACGCAATCTGCGCCGTATTCGGAATGTTGTGCAGCCCGCTTGTCGGCAGAATCATCGACAAGATCGGATACAAGACGGTAATGGTAGCCGACACTCTCATTCTTATTGTAGTCTGCATTCTTTACGGTTTCGCGCACAGGCTGTTCCCTCCCGGCATAGCGTTTTTTGTTGTCTGCTCAAACTTCGTGCTTGATTCGATTATTTCCATAGCGAGCATGGCGAGTAACGTTTACGTTCAGCGTATCGCGTCGAATCAGGAAGAAATTACCGCGACATTATCAACGGGCATTTCCGTAAACCATGTTATCAGCATTTTCATCGCTCTTATGGGCGGGTGGATTTGGAAAGTAACGGGCATTGAAGTTCTCTTTTCGCTCTCCGCTTTCCTCGGACTTATGAACAGTATCTACGCCGCGACAATAAAGAATGAGGAAGTTAAAAAGCAGCCGCAGGTTTAAACCCACTGTTTTGCGTAGGTGAATTGCTTTGTATGCCATATTTTGCGTTCTTCAAATTCACCGGCGGGGACAAAGCAATCGTACAATGACTGCGGGATCGTTTTGTCAGGCAATTCCCCGGAAATCGTCAGCCGTCCGGGCTGCGCTCTTTTTGTTCCCAGATGAAAAATAAAGTTAATCGCGTCAGAAACAACAGTACCGGTTTTCCCCGGCGGTTTATAATTTATTGAACCGTAATGAAGGGCAAAAACAAAATTCAGCGGAAATGAAACAGCAAGCGACTCAAGAACAATTAACGGCGTGGAAATAATTACGGTTATACATTTTTTTATTGCGGTTTCAATATTTTTTATGCGCGGAGGAACAAGGAAAAGGCAGTCCTTGCCGGAATTTATCCATAACAGCCCGTCTCCTTCCGAAAAGTTGTCATCCATGCAGGAAAGAAAACGCTTGTGAACATTGGCAAGAGTCTTTGCGTCAAGACGGGTGTTAAGCTGATCGTTTTCGTGAATAGAGCAATACAAAAGATAAAACGGCATTTCCTTTCCAGACTGCATCTTGTTCCAGCCGGGAAATGTGCTTTCAGACGGAAGTTTGATTCCAGATTTAAAAAGCAAAGTTTTGTCCGGTTTTTCCGCTCCCGATTTCCCGTTTTCATCCGACGCTGCAGGCTTGAAGTCCGCCGAAGTTTTGCGCCATGACAGAGCTTCTTTTACGCGTTTGGAATCAACAGACATAGAATTTTTAAAAAAAGAAGCGCCCAAATAATCACAAGCCCCTTCAAAAAAAAGTACGGCTACGTCTTTTACAGAGTTCTTAGGATCGATTATTCCCCAGCCGGAATCCGTGCATTTGTTTTTAATCAGGGTTAACGCTTTTTTTAACTCCGGTTCTGAAAAACCCGATACGTCCATGTAGGAAACGCTTCCGTCTTCAGGCTTATGTTCAGATAACGCGTCAAGATCAAGAAATTCAGCCGACTTCGGGAAGGCCGTTTTTAAGGTTTCGTCTTTTTTTGTAAAAATGTAAATATTCACGCCGCCTCCGTCAATTTTTAGCCTGATTTACCAGATATATCCTGAATTTGTCCGTAGAATTTTTAATATTTTTTGAATCGCTGAAAATATCAATCAAGGATTGCTCCTGCGACATAGCAAGACTTTCTGAAATAGCCAGAGAATTGGGAGCGGCCGCTTTTGATTCAAGGTTAACGGCTGTCCTTACGACATCGCCTTTCATACACTTGGTTTCATTGTCGGTATAAACAATATCGCCTGAATGGACTGAAATCCGCAGGTTAATCGGAGCTTTCAGCCTGTTTTCCGTTTTGTTATACACAAACATTTTATTTAAAATTTCTATTCCGGCAAAAATCGCGCAGCGGCTGTGATCACCTAACATAAAAACCCCAAGAGCGCCGTCCCCGTCCCATATCCAAAGCCTTCCAAACCTGGAAACAACGGCGTCATTTATTATTTCCCTCAGTTCATTGTATGTTTTATCAACAAGTTGTTTGGGATTGTTTTTTACAAGAACAGAGTTACCCGCTATGTCCAGCCTCATTGCCGCCATCGGGCGTTCATCGCCTTCAAGCAGCCGCCCCCAGTTACGTGTAATCTGTTTGCTCTGATCTTCAAAAAAAGTTCCCGTGGCGCTGTCATAGCTGTAACCTGCCTGAATAACATCGCCGATAGCGTCATCAAGTCCCCTGATGGCGTATCTTTTGCCCATATAGCCTTTTGAATCCACCATTATCAGCGTTTCAATAAAGTTGATATAATGACCGCTTTGCAGCATATCAGCGGCAATACGGTCGGCGGCCTCCTGCACTCCGACAGGATGTCCTTTTGAAAAACCGTATTTCTCGGCAAATTTGTAGTCAGGATTTGTCATGTTTGCAAAACGACTCATCTGTTCTACGGAAAGAGAAAGCGTCAGACACTTACGGCAGAATCTTGTGGAGAATCTTGCGCTCATAATAATAATACTGTACCATGTAAAAAGCGTAAGGTACAACAAGAAAAGGGGGAATGGATTGTGCAAAATTTTGAATATTGCAATAAAACAAGAATAATTTTCGGAAAGGGAACTGAAGAAAAGACAGGAAACGAAACTGCCAAATATGCAAAACGGATTTTACTGCACCATTCCGGCGGCTCCGCTGTCCGTTCAGGATTAATCGACAGGATAAAAGACAGCCTGAAAAAAGCCGGCGTTGAGTGGGAGGAATTGACAGGCATTCAGCCCAATCCCCGCCTTTCGCTTGTGAATAAGGGCATTGAGATTGTAAAAAGCAAAAATCTGGAAATGATCATCGCTGTCGGAGGCGGATCGGCAATCGATTCCGCAAAAGCCATCGCTGTCGGCGCGGCAAACGAAGGCGATGTTTGGGAATTTTTTGACAGAAAAAAAACCGCGGACAAAGCCCTGCCTGTCGGGACTGTTCTGACAATTCCGGCTGCGGGAAGCGAATCGAGCATCAGCTGTGTAATCACAAATGAAGAAGGCCCGTGGAAGAGGGGGATAAATTTCCAGTGCATCCGTCCGGTTTTTTCAATTATGAATCCTGAATTGACATACACGCTTCCGCCGTATCAGACAGCCTGCGGAATAGTAGACATGCTTGCGCATATAATGGAAAGGTACTTTACAAAAGAGCCGAATGTTGAGCTTACCGATGAACTTTGCGAAGGCGCAATGCGGACAATTATCCGCAACGCGCGGAAAATTTTCAATAGCGGAGAGAGCAACTACGATGCAAGAGCGGAAATCATGTGGGCGGGCGCGCTTGCCCACAATGGCTTACTGGATACCGGACGAATCGGCGACTGGGCGAGCCATGCTCTTGATCATGAATTGTCCGCTTTATTCGACCTTGCCCACGGAGCGGGGCTTGCCATCATCTTTCCGGCGTGGATTCGCTACAATATAAAGGAAAACACTCCCCGTCTCGCGCGTTTTGCCGTAAAAGTCTGGGGCGTGGACGGAGCGTTCTATGATTTAGAACAGGCGGCAATGGAAGGCGTATTCCGCATGGAAAATTTCTACCGTTCAATAGGAATGCCGATAAGATTTGCGGACGCGAATATCGATCCTGCGCGTATCGGCGAAATGGCAAAACGTGCAGTGCATTTCGGTCCAATAGGGAATTACCGCAAACTGGACGAAAAAGACGCAGAGGCCATTTACAGGCTCGCGGCGCAGTAGATAGTGTCTGTCCACAAAGTCGGTTACTTTGCGGACAGACTGCGGACTTTAGTCCGATGTATTTTCTCGCCAACGAACCTACGGTTCGCAGGCTACGAAAATACGATTTTTAAAGTAGTCTGTCTATA
>Ga0268262_10003052_pt1 | contig 18564 bp, 22 predicted proteins | sample TergutNc150P3_FD_190354 | JGI IMG/M metagenome (GOLD analysis project Ga0268262, IMG submission 190354) | Nasutitermes corniger P3 segment gut microbial community from laboratory colony in Florida, USA - Nc150 P3 (SPAdes) (version 2) | ecosystem: Host-associated > Arthropoda: Insects >...
TATACTCAAAGGGTTCAACTATGATATAAAAGCATACAATGCTCATTTGCGAGAAGAAAGACCTAAATGGGAGGCAATGGGCTTTAAATTTGTATCGGAAGCCGAAGCTGCAGCTATGAGGAATAGGTGATAATAATTTACTATATTCCCTACCATGAGCAATATACCCATTAATGTTACCGTTAGGCACTTGGATGAGCCTGCGTCTAAATTCCAGACTGTTATTCAAAACGAGCTTGGCAAGCTGGAAGCCATTTTCCATAAGGTTAACGATTTTACCGTGGTGGTAGAAGGCATTTCAAAAATTGCAAATGGCATTGAGCTAAAACGCAAGGTTGAAATAACCGCCAGCGTAAAAGGACATTCGCCATTTGCTTCTTCTGCCGAAGAAGAGAATTTTGGCAAGGCTTTGGATGTGGCTATCTCAAAAATAAAAGCACAACTTTTAAAACTGCACGAAAAAGCCAGCGACCACAAAGCCATTCCAACATCTGAAATAGCAAAATAAAATGCACTGCGAGCATTTTAATGCCTCCTCCGGGCAGTTAAGCGCTCGCATTTACGGAGATGGCTTTGAACGGCTCTTGCACAGCGCATTAGAACCCGAACAAGAAAGAAATTGGTTCAGACCAAATTCCCTAAGCGGAATCATCTTTGCCTTTGGCACAGGTCTTGGCTATCATTTGGAGTTTTTAAAGGATTTTCCAAAAAACGAAATTCCCCTGATAATCCTCTGCGATGCCTTTGCCGAAAACTTGGGTATTGTAAAAGAGAAACTAGCGGGCCAAAACGTAGCCTTGTTCAGCGATGATTTATCTCAATTTGGCAACATATTCAAAAACAACAAAATAACCGTAATTCGCCACCCCGCCGCCGCCAGATACTGCACCGAGCAAGCCGAATCCGCATTAAAAACTATACTTGCTATGGCACAATCCGTCTGTAGGGGCGCGATTAATCGCGCCCCTACAGACATTAATCGCACCCCTACTGATACCCCGCTAGCCCTCCCTTATGGCACTCATTTTTTGCAACAGGAAATATTAAACGCCACAAAAGAATTGCAAATCCCCTGCATAACTCTACCGCAGCAGAGCAAAGACCCGGTTCAGCAGGAATCCTTGCTAATGGAGTTGTTTCAAAAGAACACGCCACGCCTTGCGCTAAGTGTAAATGCAAAAGGCATAGATTCCGAGGGCATTTTGCTCTCTGTTTGCAATAGATTTTCCATACCTGTGCACATTTGGTTTGTCGATGACCCACGCCCCATAGCTTGTTTATTCAGCAGAGAGCAGTGCAAAAACATAGTGGCATGGACTTGGGAAAAAGCCTATATCCCGTGGCTGCTAGATAAAGGTTTTGCAAAAGCAGGGTGGCTACCCCTTGCAGGAGATACCAATTTATTTTACCCGCAAAACAAAAAAACCATTTACGATTTGATGTTTACCGGTTCTGCCATAGCCGGCAATTTTCTAGACGAAATTTGGAAACACGTTCAATACAATAAAGACGAAGCTTTGCCTATAGCGCAAAGTGCCGCAGAGCAAATTTTGGTGCGGGAAGTTTTTGCACAGCAAATTCCTGCCGATACCAAAGCTGAGGCATGGTTTGCCAGTTACTGCATACATTTGGCCTCTGCCGAAAAGCGGCGTTTGTGTTTGGAGCATTTATTAGATTTGGGTTTAGTTTTTGCCGGAGACCCCAGTGGCTGGAAAAACTTATTTGGCAGCAATATAAAAACCCTCCCTGATATAGATTACCGAAACGGTTTATGCTCGCATTATTCAAGCGGCAGCATTCACATAAACATAACTAGCTGCCAAATGCCCTTCGCGGTAAATCAAAGAGTTTTTGACATTCCCCTTTGCGAGCGTTTTGTGATTAGTGATGACCAAAGTGATTTATTTGAGTTGTTCCCAAAAAACGCAATTTGCGTAGCAAATTCCCCTGAAGAGTATGCAGAACTCTCAAAATTCTACCTAAAAAATCCAGCAGCAAAAGGAGAAATAGTAAAAAATGCAAGAGAACATATTTTAAGGGAGCACTTGTATTTGAATAGAATATCTGAAATAATCAAAAATTGTTTCACGTGAAACATCATTTGAAAGTTACGCAATCTAAACGTCTGTTTTTGTTTTGTCTTTGACCATCTGAATATGGGGTGCAATTTTCAGCAAATTTGGTGTTGTATTTTCTGATTATGGAATCGGCTTTGTATTCTGTTTCTTTGCGAGTTGTATTGTCGAGATTTTCAAATTCATCTACAACATAAGAAGGTTCACCCCAATACCGCGTTTCGCTTGTTTTGGGTAAATCGGCACAAGATATAGTACCGATAGCCGCTGCCGTGGCAATAAGTCCTATTTTCTTTATTTCCATACACTAATAATATAGTATTTTTTTTGGGCATAATTCAATAATCGGTGGTAATTTCTATTTTTTGTATGAAATTCGCATTATTTTGCAATATTTTTCCATAAAATCAATATGGCTACACAGTCCAATGCGTAAAAAATACAATGAACCGATCCGTAGGGACAGGTCAATGTACCTGCCCTAAATGTGAAACGATGTCCCAAAACGTGAAATGATTTTTATTAAACACAGATAACCATAAACACAATTACGACAACCACATTTGGGACAAACTGACAAACACAAGGGAGCAACCATATTTAGGGTGTGATATATCGTTCCCCTACTACATTTAAGGATTTTTGTTTCACGTGAAACGATTACTATTCTGCTTTTCAGTAATTTCCTAGAAATTAAAGGTTTTTACATATATTGCGAGAAAAAGAATGTATATTAATAATGAGACCCATTTATGAAATACCTACTCTCCATTCTTTGCTTTATTTTATGCTCTTGCCTTCCTGAAGAAGAAATTTACTATATTGATACACACAAATGAGGAGAATAATACATTGCTAAAATGTATATGTGCATTGCTTGTCACCGCTGGGGGATGTATTATGTTGTACAGCATAATAACATTTTTAAAATCCCTTGCTAACTTCAAGGTGCAGGCAAATGAACAAAAATTATTTGCTGATTGGATCTACACTATATGTATGATTCTCATGGTATTCTTTTTTGTATGCTACATAGCAGTTGATATAATTTTCCTTGTTGCAGATGCGACTTCAATGACAAATCTGCTCATAGCATTTGTTTTTGTTTTCGGTGCGATTTTCGTTTATACCATGATTACAATGCTAAAACGTATGTCCACCACCATTTCCGAAAAAACCAACGAAATCATTAAAGCTCTTGTGAATGCGGTGGAAGCAAAAGACCAATATACGCAGGGTCACTCCATTCACGTGGCAAATGTAGCCAAGCTCATATACAATTACTTGCCCGAACATATAAAAAAGAAAATCAATAAGGCGAGATTGATGGATGCTGCCATTTTGCACGATATTGGGAAAATCGGAATTCCAGACAATGTTCTCAATAAACCAGGCAACCTTACACCAAAAGAGCGGCTTATGATAGAGCAGCACGCAATGCTGGGGAAAAAAATTCTTGAACATACAAGTTACCAGTTAATTGGAGAGATTGTTCTATGCCACCATGAACGCATTGACGGAAAGGGCTATTTCAAAATACCGCCGGAGAAAATACCACTGGAATCCAGAATTATCGCCGTTGCCGATACATTCTCAGCTCTTTGCACCGACCGTATCTACAGACCTAAGAAAAGCTATGAAGAAGCCGTGCAAATTATCAAAGAAGTTGCCGGAACACAGCTTGATGCAGAAATAGTAGAGGTTTTCTGTAATATTTCGAAAACGGAATTTGAAAATATTGTGTGATTTAGAGATTTTTGTACTTATTGTAACTATAATAATGTATATTAAATAGATAAGGTCATTTAATTATAGGAGACTTTCTATGAAAATACGTAATTTTATATACGTTCTATTTTCCCTTGCTTTTCTTTTCTCGTGTTCCGATGAGAATTTGCCAAGCAATAATTTACCTCTTGCCAATATGCAGAAACCAAATCCCAATAACCGCATTGATATGGCAGAGGCCATAAATCTGGTAGAAGAGGCTATTGCTTTCTTAGATAGAGAACACCCTTCGGAATCCAAATCAAGCAGGGCAGTGAATTCAGTTTCTATTCTGCGTTTTGGCGACCTTAAATCTTCTATGATGAAATCTGGCGAATATCGCTCTTTTGATATTTCAGATACTTTGGCTTATATTTTCAATTTTGGAGATTCTTCGGGTTATGTTATTATCTCAAATGATGCGAGAATTGAAAGCCCATTGCTGGCATTCACAGAAAATGGTTCTTTGGTCAATGGCAAAACGGATAATCCTGGTTTGAAGATATTTTTGGAGAGATTAGAAGGCTATGTATTGGAATCCATTGCAAAATCTGGTAAGAGTGATGACCAGAAGGCAATAGCTGTAGCTCGAAAGGGAGCTTACTCAGGCCCTCTTGATACCATTGTAAGACCTCTTGTGACTGTTGAATGGAGACAAGGCGAACCTTTTAATAATAATTTAGAACATAAGAATTGCTCAACCGATAATGGTAGAGTCTTGGCTGGTTGCGCAGCAACAGCAATAGCGCAAATAATGTCTTATTGGGAATACCCTGCCTCCCTAGGCGGTTTCACTTATCACTGGACTTCTTTAAAGAAATACAAACATGGCAGTGATTTTGAGCAATCTCCAACAGATGACCTAGCTGAAAGAGTGCGAAAAGCTCTTGCAAGAATTGAAGTAGCAGATTTATTTCAGCAGATAGGTATTGGTGTTAAGATGGATTACAGTGACGGTTGTAATGGCAGCAATGCCGCGCCTGAGAAAGTGTTAGCTTTTTTAGCATCTAAAGGGTTTAAGCTTTCTGGCGATTTAATTGACTTTAATCTTGCATCTGTTAAACCACATTTGCAGGCTCACAGACCTCTAATAGCAACTGGTTGTGCTTCTAATAATGCAAAAGGTAAAGCATGCCATGGCTGGGTTATTGATGGATTAGCAACAGGCACTAACTCCCTTAGTTATTATTTACATAATAATTGGGGTTTGAGCAGTGGCAATGGTTATTTTCCAAGCAGTGTTTTTGACCCAATATATGGTTTTCATCAATATTTAGTTTTTCAAGATGTAAAATTTAGCGCGGTATATAGGTAGGAGGTTTCTATGAAATACCTACTTCCAATTTTTCTCCTGATTTTATGCTCTTGCCTTTCCGAAGAAGAAATAGAGCTTGAAAATACACCCTTGTCAAGTTCTAGTAGTTCAATTGAACCTATTCAGTTTGAGCCATGTCCTAATGACTCGGTTGAACCAAACCCATTAATTTCTGAGTGCCCTCCAGAGGACATATCCGAATGTCCCATTCTAGAACTCCCTGATGATTGGATGGACACAACCCCAGATGGAGGTTGTCCAGGAAAATATAAAATATCAAAAAAAGAACTATCATTTGACGCTCAAGGAGGAGTTAGGTGTATAACTGTAGATCGTAATAATGTTGGGGTTACTTATGGAGGTACTTTTGATGATAATCAAAAATACGGTTGCACAGTGGATGAATGGGGATTGAAATGTTCGTGGCTTGCTGCAACGGATATAAGTAATCGTGCGGTATATATTTCAGTAGATAAAAATGAAACGGGAAAGGAAAGAAAGTATTACTTAAAAGTAGGTGTTTTTTATTGCTGGGGCGATGTTTTAATAACCCAGTCGGCGGAATAACAATGAAATACCTACTCTCCATTTTTTGCTTTATTTTATGCTCTTGCCTTCCTGAAGGAGAGGAGTCTGTAAATCCATCTAATAAGCCAGATGAGCCTATCCAATTTGAACCATGTCCTAGTCCCGAACTTTTGGGTTCAGATGAGCCAGACCCGTTAATTCTTGAATGTCCGCCAGAGGACATAGCTAAGTGCCCCATTCACGATGGTGATAGGTGGTGGCAGCCTATTTTTTCAGTAGAAGAACTGTCGTTTGGCAAGCAAAGGGAGGTTAGATGCCTAACATTAAGCCATTTTCTAGATTTACACGTAGGAGACATGAAAAAAAACGGCTGCATTGACGAAAGCATACTCGTATCAGATAGTATTAATGACCCCCCACAGTTCATTGGCGTTAATTGGTTTAAGAGTTTGATATGCCCTTGGTTTACCGCAACGGGAGTAAGTATGCGAGTCGTGCATATTTCAGTAGATAAAAATGAAACGGGAAAGGAAAGAGAAATGCGTATATTCGTGGAAGGTGGGAACAGTTCCAACGCTTTTACAATAACCCAGTCGGCGGAATAACAATGAAATACCTACTCTCCATTTTTCTCCTGATTTTATGCTCTTGCTCTTCCGAAGAGGAGAAAAAACTCCTGCTTTTTATTTTGATGAAAAAAAATTCAAGTCCGAATGGGATATTTGGGAAAGTCAAGATATTAAAAATTATAGCTTCACATTGAAAGGAAAACTTTATTATACCCTCTTTCCAAGAGCTAAAAGATATAATGATGGAGAATTAATTGGATATATACCAATGTATCCTTATGAAGCTAAAATAACCGTAAAAAATGGCATTATGGATTCCTTTGAATATATTGGCGTAACTCTTCCAGATATTCCCGAAGTTAGCCCAATTCCGAATCCAGATGTGAAACCCGAATATACTACAATATCTGAGATGTATCAAAAAATGTACAATCGTATAAAGACAGAAGAACTTTACCTCTTAAATGGTACTCCTGGAAAAGGTTGTTTTGATATTATTATTTCAGTACGTTTTGAAATAGAATATGACCAAAAATTTCACTACATTACATATTATAGCAGCCCTATCACGACGTATAGCGATATATGTCTTACGGACACCATGGATCACGCAGTCTTTGTTTCAGATTTTACTATATTACCCCCATGAAATGCACAGTTAGAACTCGCACTCAGAAAAATGTTTTTGATATTCCGCAAATCGCTAGCTTGCGCTCAGATTTTGAAATAAAAAAAGAAAGAGATATTTCAAAAGTTCGCATACTAGAAACCTGGCCAGATGGCTCGCCTAGGCTTGTGATGGTGAACGGAAAGGTTTTATCCATTGTGGTACGCAAAAAAAGCAATGGCTTTCCAGATTCAGTTGATATAAATGGAACGCGCTATAGCGTGGATGTGAGCAAAATAGACAGTTCGCATTATGGTGGCGAATCCAAACCCGCAAAGCACATAGGTGGGAAAATAACCGCAGTGCTGCCAGGGCAAATTTCCAGCTTGCAGGCAAAGCCTGGGCAAGAGGTTAAAAAAGGGCAATTGCTTGGAATTTTGGAAGCCATGAAAATGGAAAATGAAATTCTCGCTCCTTGTGATGGCAAAATTCACACCGTGAAGGTTGAGCGCGGGCAAACCGTTATGAGAGGCGACTTGATACTGGAAATAGCCTAGTGTCCAGAACATTTTTCATTGGCGATGTGCACGGTTGCGTAGAAGAACTTTCGGAACTATTTGAAAAATTTTCTCCAAACGCAGAAGATAAAATTTACCAAACAGGCGATTTGATAAACAAAGGACCAAATAGCCCAGCTACTGTTGAATTTATTTTGAAGCACAACATAAAATGCGTTTTGGGAAACCACGAGGCAAAGCTTTTGCAAATTTTGAGCAAACCGCAAGCCGAGCAAACATTAAAGGATTTACATTTTTTAGAGAACGTTCAAAAACCGGAGTGGCTCGCCAGCATTGTCTCAAAATTCCCTTTTTGGATAGATACAGGCAGAGAAGTTTTATTACATGCCGGTTTGGAGCCAGGGAAAAAATCCTTGGAACAAATGAACAAGAGAAATATTTTGACTATAAGGCTGTGGAATGAAATACCTTGGTATGAACAAGTCTCTTTACCCAATAGAACCGTTATTTTTGGGCATTGGGCTACAAACGGTCTTGTGGACTTTCCGTATGCAAAAGGGCTAGATACAGGTTGCGTTTATGGAAAACTTTTAACAGGTTATTGCCCCGAAGAGAATAGGTTTTATCAAGTTCCTGCAAAAAGGGTATATTCGCAAATTTAAATACAGTCACAAATAAAATCTCAAATATAAACCCAATTCTCCTATTCTTTTAATGCCAAAAATATTTTCGGTGTACAAATTGAAATTTCTGTTTGCGTTGTATGAGAGCCAGGTTTTGAATTGAATGCTCTCTCTATTAAAATCTATTACGCTTCTCAAATATTCAAAACCTGCCCCGTAGCGAAAATTAACAGCCAATCGCTTGTTCAACCCAGTTTCTATTCCAACAAAATCATCGCAACTAAAACCGCTTTTGCATCTCAGGGAATTCATCGGTAAAAATTCCATTGCTATTTTTTGTGGCTCGCTTATGTAAAAACTTTTGCCAATGCCCATATTCAAAGCGGCATAATCCTTTTTGTAACCAGCAAAAAAATCGTAAGACCAAGCTTTGAACCAAGAATCGTGAGTGGGAACGGAGCGTATATGAATCAATCTTAGTTCATGCAAATTTACACCTTGATTGTTAGCCGAAAGCCCAAAAGAAAGCAGTTCCAAAGTGCTTTGGGCAGAATAATAGTTTGGATTATCGCTTATATCGTGCAAAAGAGGTCTAAAGCGAATATAAGCATTTGCCTCTTTTTCCACAAACAGTGTTCCAACATCAAGGCGGGAATAGCCGTGAGGTTTAAGCCTTTGTTTTTCTGGCTTTAGCAAATTTCTCTTTTCTTTTTTGCTCTTTGCAACAGAATATCTAAGCTCTGCTAATTTCTTCTCCCTTATAGTATCTCTATTTACATTTTTCCATTCCAAAAATTCCAACAAGGCTACATCTTCATCTTTGGCACTAAGTACCCTTTCTTTTAAAGAAGGAAATATGTAAGGATAACCTAAACGATTTTCACTTTGAAGCAAGAGCACCAACTCTTGCGGAGACATAATTTTTTGCGATAGCGGAGGCAGTGAATCTAAAGAACTTGAAAGCAGCGCATACATTCCGTGTGCACAATTATAGGTGAAAAATTTATATGGCTGTGGTTTTGCCCGCCAACTGCTCAAAGTATCAATTAATTTAACCCGTTCCCTTTCTGAAAGTTTAAGAGGAAATATTCTAATGTCGCGAGATTCTGTTCCTGCATACTCCCTTATTTTTTCGCTCACTGGCAATAGGGTGTAATGCGCTTTGAAGCTACCATTTATGCCCTTTATATAATAATCTAAACCGTTTGTGCCTTCTGTGTTTGCTCCAAAGTTCACCGCAAGCCAATTCAAAAAAGAAATTGAATCTTGCGGAGCAATTGCCAAAAAAAGATGTCCAAAAGCAGAGGTGGCATTTTTTGTATAAGGACCGGCAAGTGCTAAAAATACGGAATACTTATTGCCTGCGAAATCGCTCCATAAGTGCATCTCCGAACATAACCTGATCGCCCTTGGATTCTTCCAAAGCCTCATTTATGCTCTGCCTTGCGGCTTCGCTGTCCATTTTAACTTCCATTATATTTGCCAAAGCTTCTGCATATTCGCCATTGCTGCCGGCATCTATTGCTATTTGGGAATGGTTCATAGTGGCAAAATAGCGAATGGAAAGTTCATTGGAATAATCTGAACTTGGTTGCCCTACTTCTTTAAGTTGAACATAATAAGAAGAAGGGCTATATTCCCAAGATGCTCCGGTGGATAAATCTGTAAAGACAGAAGGAACAAATGCGGTGGCTCCCGCAAGTATTCCAAAATCTATATACATAACGGCCTCATTACGCGGTACTTCCTCAGACATACCGGTTTCTCCCCTGCTTGCTCTATCTTCATAATCTCGTTTTCTCTCTGGATACCCATAAAAATTCTCGTAATATGCTTTTGCAAAAAACGGTGTACCAAAAGTGACTAATCCCAAAACTGCATTTCCAATCATAAGGCCATTCTCATCTCTTTTTTTTATCAATTCAACATCGCCAGCTAAATACCCAGATTTACTAACTTTAATTCTACTTGTTTTGCCTCTTTTAATTTTTCCCCTGAAAGGTGTATAACCCAATTCAACTCCATTCAATTCAACAAGAGCACCCGACACATTTGAATTTACGGTTATCTCCTGACTTGTTCCATTGTATATTGAGGCACAGCTGGCAACGATAATTGCAGCAAAGGCCAAAATAAGCGGTTTTAAGAATTTTTTTCTCATAAAACTATGTAAAATATAGATATTTCTATATTGTCACTAGGCACAGGAGTAATAAAACTATGTTGGATTACGGGCTTGTTTTAGAAGGTGGCGGTTTAAGGGGTTTATATACTTCTGGCGTTGTAGATGCGTTTTTGGAAAAGGGCATAGAGTTCCAGCTTGTGATAGGGGTCTCTGCCGGAGCTGGCTATGGCTGCTCTCTTGTTTCAAGGCAACACGGAAGAAATTTAAGAATTTTAAGAGAATTCAGAAAAGACCCTCGTTATTTGTCGCTCGGCAGTTACATAAAAACTGGAAATTATTTTGGAATAGATTTTATATACGATGAAATTCCAAAAACCATTCCTTTTGATACCGATGCTTTTTTGTCATCGCCAACTCGTTTTATTACAGTTTGCTCCAATGTTGAAACAGGCAAACCGGAATATTTTGAAAAAGACGAACACATTATACAAGTGTTAAAAGCTTCTTCATCAATTCCTTTTATGTGCAAAATAGTGAAACATAATGGCAAAAAACTTATGGACGGAGGAATAGCAGATGCCATACCTCTAAAAAAATCTATGGAACTCGGTTGCTCAAAAAATGTGGTTGTTTTAACTCACCCAGAAGGCTTTCGCAGAAAAAATAAATTTCATCCTTCAAGGCTATTTTATTTCAAATATCCAAAATTTGCAAAAGCTATAAACTCTTATATTGCCAGATACAACAAAAATTTGGAATTTGTAGAGGAAGAGGCAAAAAAGGGCAAAGTGATTTTAATTCGCCCAAGCAAAGACTTAAATGTGACAAGAACAGAAAGTAATTTGGCGAAATTGGAGAGACTATATGAATTGGGCAAGTCAGATGCTATTGCCGCGCTTCGTCATCTTTGCGATATGTAGTTTTTTCTTAGCTTGCGAAGAAGAGCAAACGCAAAATGCTCTGGCTCGTCCAGAGCCTGTGCCTGGGCAAATAGTTATTTACAACAGCTGTGGAATTTATGGGGCAGCGGAGGAATCCAGAAAATTTTTGAGTGCTAGGGGTTTTGATATTCTAACTGCTGACACAGACCCGCAATGGACAAACTACGAAGAAACCATAATAGCCATTCGCAATCCTCACTGGGCAGGCTACAACCAGTTGAAAGAAAATTTAGACACAAAAAATTTTATAGTTTTGCAAGACACTTTAAGCGGAAATATAAGTGCAACTATTTTTTTGGGCAAAGATTATAGAAAGGTACTTAAAAAGTAAAAAGAGGACTTTATGAAGAGATATCCAGCAAGCGTAAAGATAGGTGCTCAAATTTTGTTTGAGCTTCGCGCTGAGAATGTTGAACTTTTGAATTTGCAAGGACTATCTGGCGTTGTAGATTGGTATTTAGTTGGTACCTGCGAGAGCAGTGCTCAAATGCAAGCTATTTTGAACGAACTGCAAAAAGCATACAAACAGGCAGGTGGAGAGCCTGCAAAAATTGAGTACAAAGAACTCACGCGCTGGGCAGTTTTAGATGCCGGAGACATTATGGTTCATCTATTTGAAGCAGAGCGCCGCACGGAAATAGCTCTTGAGGAGTTGTGGAGCAAGGCAAAGAGAACACTGCTCGCCGCAGAAGATTTTGCAGAGAAGAAAAAATCTAAAGTTAAGAGTACAGATTTTGTTTGAGATATTACTTACTACTTGCAATCATTTTATTCTTAAAATAGCCATTTGCACTTCGTCGAAATAGATTCTCAGAAAATTCCTCCACATCTTTATTGTCAAATTCTTCTAAAATTTGAAATTCTAAATCATTTGGTATAATTGTTTTATCTTTTAACTCTATTTTTTTATTATCAATCATTCTTACCTGCTTTGGAATATTGAAGAAAGGCTCTAATTTTTTCCAATCATTATTTCTTAATGTAGCTATTTCTTTCAAATAAAAACTGACCCAACTTTTTCCAATTTTAAAATTATATAATTTTCAAACATATAAATATTCTATTGAATCAGCAATAGTGTTTGCCGATATATTATTCCCATCAGAATCAAAAGTATCATCCTTGAAATTATCTGCAACCCAAATGAATTGGTCTATTCCGCGAATTTGAATTTTCATGGGAACTAAAAAAACTCCAGTCGAGTATATTCTCGGATGTCTTTCTGTAAATTGAAAATCTCTTAATATTTGTTCAACCTTTAAACTCATTATTAATCCTCCTTTTTAAATAAGCCGTCCAATATTTTTGGCAATTCTTTATCCAAATCACCATTAAAATTCTTAAAAGGGATGTCATTTTTTTCAAGCACTAACTTAAATTTCTTGTAACCATCAATATCTCTTAGAGCTACCCAGCTTATTCCCAATTTATCACATTGATTTTTGTTTTGCTCAGATAAAGTATCTGCTATAAAAATATCAGTATCTCTCGCTATTACTACATCTGCGCTTTCTGGATTGCCTTTACCCATAAGCTTAACTTCACATAAAAATTCTTTTCCATTGTTTAGTAAATAGAAATCTATTTCCCTATCAACTTTTTTGCCTTTGTCTTTTACGAAATGAGAAGCATCATAATTTTTCTCGCTAATTCCATATAATTTACATAAAGTAAGCATTAAATATTTTTCTACACTTTTCCCTGCCGTTGCCCATGCTCCACCCCTTAGAGCGGCCCGTTTAACTGCAAGAGTATTTATAACAATTAGGCTTTCATTAATATTTAAATCAACGCTAACTCCCTTGAATTTTATTGTTAATGTTAAATCAATTTCTTTCTCCATTTCTATAAGTGACTGAATACTGTAATAAAGTTGTTCAAAATGTTCGTTTGCCGCTTTAATTACGATTGTTTTGGTAGCTTTTCTATGCATATTGCTAATGGTTTTTTTATTAAGACCTGAATTTATTGCAATATCATCTGATGGTAGATTTCCATTCATAAAAGCTTTTTTATACCAATCTATTGTAATAGATTTATTTTCTATTTTTGCAGTTACAATTTTCTTAAAAAATTCCATTGCAAATTGCAAGAATTCTGCATTTATTAGATTCACAATTTCAATTCTGTAATCTTCTGATTTTATCACACGAATGATGATATTTTTTATTATTTTGTCAGTTAAAGTCATTAGAACTCTCCTTAAACTGCTCTAATGTTAAGAATTTTGTTTTACGCTTGTCAAATAAATTTTGCGAATCTATTTTATACCGCATATACTCAAAGTATTTATGTTCTTGTTCCGCCAAGAAAAAAAACCTATTTAACATTTTTGCTGTTTTCCCAACAGTTCCGCTCCCTCCGAATGGATCAAATATCAAATCTCCTTGATACGAATAATATTGAATTACCCTTTTACAAAGTTCAACTGGAAAAATCGCCGAATGAACTTTATCAAAAGAAGGGTCTATTTGCCAGACATTGTTGGTTTCATAACCATCAGTAACTTTGCTTTTTTTAATGGTTTCATAACTATAACTACGAATATTCCAATCTAATAATTTTTCTGTTGACTTTCTATAAACCATCAAATATTCAGTTACAGAATTTGGTTTATATCCCAATGGTTTGCGATGTTGCATAAAACCGCCAATACGATTTTTTACGCTAGCTTCAGGTTTTAACCAAACAATATCATCTATAAATTCCCAACCATTTTTAACTAAATATGGATGTAAATCAAAAGGAATAGGATATCGTTTACTTGAGTGTTGCCTACTGACTCTAGGAATAATTATTGGCGAAGTATTAACTATTAAAAATCTACCTTCTTTTGTTATCCTATGAGTTTCAATAAATACCTTTTCCAAAAATTCCAAATACGCTTGATAACTAGGATAAATAGAATAATCTCTTGCATTATAGTAAGGAGGTGAAGTAAAAGTTAAATGTACGCTTTCATCGGGGATAAATTTTAAGGTTTCTAAAACATCTGCATTAACAACTACATTTTTCAAAAAATCATAAGTTTCAGCATGAGGCAAAGAGCTTTTATTTATATGTTCCTTTGCAAAAAATTCTTTATATATAATGTTTCTTATCATTTCATTTTCATGATTCAATAAAGGCTTCAAATGGTCTTCCACTTCTTTGTCATTTTCAAAAACCAATAAGCCTCTTATGGCTTGGCAAACTATTTTGGGATCATTATCTTCTAGAAATTTGTATAACAAAGGTTTATTTAAACATTTTCTTTGTCTACCAATAGACGATACTATTTCTCTCTTGACATTTGTATCTTTTTCCTTTTGGTAGAAATTATAAAGAATTTTTGACTTGGCATTGCCGTTTAATTTACCTATATTTTTAACAGCATTTAATCTTACTGTAGAATTTTTATGTTCTAAAAAATCATACAGAAAATCGCCGTTAAAATTCTTTGGTAACTGTCCTAGATTTTCAAGAATAAAGTTAATAGCACTAGCCTCTTTATAATCATTAACTATAGAGGCAATTTTATTATTGCCTTTACTTTTCAATTCCTTAATATATTCTTTAGTCAACATGCAGGTAATATAGAAAAATGACCTAAGGGTCGGAGAATTTTACTATTTTTATATAAAATGTATATATGGGAGACCTTATAGTGAAAGCATTCGCAATTGTAGATATCAGAGGCAAACTCAATGAATATAAATAAAGTGTATATTGAAAATTTTAAAATATTCAAAGGTTCTTTTGAATTAACTTTGAATAAAGGCGTAAATATACTAGTAATATAGATAATTTCTAAATTACTGGGGCGTGAATATATCTGCTATTTTCCTATGGATTTTGTTCCCTATTTTGGGGGCGTGTTTTGGCAGTTTTTTCAACGTGCTGATATACAGAATGCCACGCAACATATCTATAATAAAACCCGCTTCGCATTGCCCAAATTGCAAACACAGAATTATGCCTTGGCAAAACATTCCGATTTTGAGCTGGCTGTTTTTGGGCGGTAAATGCGCAAACTGCAAGGAACCAATTTCAATTAAATATCCTTTGGTGGAATTTTTTGGACTGCAACTCGGATTTTTATCCGCTATAATCACCGAACCTAGCCCTTGGCAATATGCAAATATGGCCGATAGTTTGCGCCTGTTTTGGCTTATGGTAACTCTAATTCCCATTTTTGCCATAGATTTCAAGTATTTGCTTTTGCCAGATACGGTAACCATAGGCGGAATTGTGCTTGGTTTTGCATTGTCTTTTTTTGAGGGTGGAATTGATTGGTTGGATTCCTTGATTGGCATTGCTGCGTGTGGGGGAGGTTTGTTTTTGTTCTCTTTTGCTATTTCAAAAATAATAAAAAAAGAGGGAATGGGTTTTGGCGATGTAAAACTTTTTGCTGGTTTTGGTGCGATTATGGGTGCGGAACTCGCTTTTGTAGCTTTGATAATAGGTTCGCTTTTGGCTTTGGCGGTGATTGTTCCGTTTAGACTTATATCAAAAAAAGATATGGCTAAACCCCTTCCTTTTGGTCCTTTTCTTGGGATTGGTGCACCAATTTCGTATTTATTCGGCTACAAAATTTTGGAGGCATATATGGTTGTAGTGGACAAATTACTCTCTATTTTTTCTTAGTTTCAGGTACATAAACGTCTTTAATAGCATCTATGCCCCAAGTGATTTTCTTACTGTCTGCCTTAACATCTTGCCCAGGAATTACAAAAGGCTTAGTCTGAGACGTTTTTTCATTCCCATAAACGTCTTTGATTTTTGCTATATCCCAACTTATTTTCATAAAAACCTCGTTTTAGGTGGTTCATAATTATATACGCAAAAAGTGTGCCGAAAAATAAACTAAAAATCCCTCACCAACCTAATTCCCACAAACTCATTCCCACTTGGCGAAGACAAATCCGTTAGCACTGCTTTCTTTTTACAAGTATCAAAAGAATCCTCATAAGAACTGCCCGCAAAACTCGCCACACTAGCGCTTTCATTTTCTGGCAAAAGCCAAATAGCGGCATTGCCTGCAAAGTTTCTAACGCCATTTATAATAGACCCTTCATAAACTTTTTTTAATTTTCGGACTTCGCAAAAATTATCAAAGTTTGAATTTGAATAAGTGGCGGCGAGCGTTTTCCATTCTTCTGCTGTGGGTAATCGCTTTTTTGCCCACTTTGCATAAGCAATAGCATCTTTTAAATTGACATGCAAAACGGGATAATCTTCTAATTCCTTTATTTTTACTTTTGCTGGTATTTCGCGTCCTGTTTCTTCGCAAAATTTTCTGTATTCCCCATTGCTAACCTCATTTACATCCCAAATGATTTTACTTGTTTTGTGAATATCTCTTTTGCTCTCTTTGCCAAAAGAAAAATCTGAGTGCAAGCCAAAATAAAATCCAAAACCCCTTTTGACATTTCCTAAAATAGCCAGAGGAATGGAAATTTCCAAAGAAAAACCATTGCTCACCTGTAGCAATGCTCCAGGCTCGGCGTAAAGCATAAAGCTTTTCAATGGCAAGTGAATTTTTTCTCGCACTGCTAAATATGGCAAAAATATATGTTCAATTGGCATACCTACACGCAAATAAAATTCCGCTTTTTCCTGTTTTGAATATTCGTAAACCAAGTTTTCTAGCAAATTTAAAAACAGCACGTTTTGCTCCGCCAAAATTGCAGTGCGAATGGCAGAGAAACCGGAACCTCTGGGGCTTATCCAGTCTAGGGCTATGCCCATTTGCAATGGAAAGTAATTATATTGCATTCCTAGCAAAAAATCCCTTATTTCCCATTCCTGAACAGGAAAGGCAAGCCTTGCCCCAAAGCCCAAAGGGAGTCCCAAGCGAAAGTCAAAAGGTGTTTTATAAATGGAATTTGAATTAAATTCGTTGAAATACAAAAAGCCTGTATTTGCCTCTATATGATATTCCGAGGGAGACAAGGAATATGCCTCGCGAACTTGGTTTCTTCGCAAAAAATCGTGGTTTATTTCAAAAACACGCCCACCCTGCAAAACAAAATTGTATGTAGCGGGAACAAAGCTTTCACTTAGCGGAACCAAAAAAACCGTGTGCTCGCCTGTTAACATAGCGGAATTTTCAAAAGACGACCCAGATATTTCCTTTTCGGGATTGCCGTCTAAAAATATGTTTGCTTTATCTGGGCTTGTGAATATGTTCAAAGTAGCTCGTTCCACGGCGGCAAGGAGCATAGAATAAGAAAAAACGGCGCAAATAGCAAAAATGCGCATAGAAACCTCTGTGCAAAATCATATAATAAAATCGCTCCCCGTTTTTAAATATAGAAAAAATTTCCATGCCTGTCTAAAAACTTTGCCAAGAAAACAGGCATTGTTAGGAAATTTTTAATGTCCGCAGGACAGCCCGAAGGGCGAACCCTGCCCACGAAGTGAAGCTGGCAGGGTGAGTAAAATACTACCCCTAAGTACTTGGATTTCCCGCAATAATCTTTTTAAGCTCGCCTATCAGTTCTTGCGTTTGCTGCTTGATTGTGTCTTTATCTTGCGCTTTGCCGGCTTTTTCCAAAGTGTATGCAAGCTGGGAAAGTTCCATTTTCCCAATATTTACAAGAGCACTTTTCATACCGTGAGCTGTAACGGCATATAATTGTAGCTCATCATCCGAAATGGTCTCTATGTTAGCAAGCGCAGACTCTAAAATAGGCAATGCATTCGCTGCATCTTTAACAAAAAATGAAAGCAATACCGGATTTATAGCCGGAACTTCAGGCTTAGATTCCTCCATTGATTCCTCCACTGATTCACCTTCTTGTGCTTTCGCAATTACTTCGGGCAGTTGTTTGTTGCGAATAAACTTGTTAAGCACAGTGTTCAACTGCCGAATATCAATAGGCTTTGATATAAAATCATCAAAGCCGTTTTCCATAAAAATTTTCGCCTGCCCAATTAAAGCGTTAGCAGTGAGTGCAACAATAGGATGTGTATAACCACATTCTCGCAGAATTTTCGTAGTTTCCATACCGTCCATTTTTGGCATCATGTGATCCATGAATATAATATCATAAACCTCGCCTTTCTTAACCCTATCTATTGCTTCAAAACCACTGGAAACAGCTTCAATATTCAAACCATAATGTGCCATCATTTCTTTTGCCACATATAAATTGGATTCTACGTCATCAACAACCATAACACTGCCATAAGGCATCTGTTCAAAATCAATCTGCATCTTTTTGATATTTATTTTGTCCATCCTAAGCAACATAATATCTTTGGCACGCTTTTCGCCTAAAATTCCAACGCCCGTATTTTTTTGGGGTAAATGAATTGTAAATGTGGAACCTTTGCCTATTTTGCTATCCGCAAAAATTTTGCCATTCATCATTTGCACCAAATGCTGCGTAATTGCCATGCCAAGCCCTGTTCCCTCAATTGAACGATTGGCTTCTAAATTAAAACGAACATATTCAGAAGTGAATAATTTATTCACCTGTTCCCTTGACATACCGCAACCAGTGTCGCTC
>Ga0268262_10003053_pt1 | contig 18564 bp, 17 predicted proteins | sample TergutNc150P3_FD_190354 | JGI IMG/M metagenome (GOLD analysis project Ga0268262, IMG submission 190354) | Nasutitermes corniger P3 segment gut microbial community from laboratory colony in Florida, USA - Nc150 P3 (SPAdes) (version 2) | ecosystem: Host-associated > Arthropoda: Insects >...
GCTTATTGCGGACGCGAAAGAAACCGCGTTTACCGTGATAACATATTTGCTGTTGAAAAACGATCCATACCATGAAATATTCAAACTTCCGCAAAACTAAATTTTATAAGAAAATAGCGGTAATTTTTTATCAGCCGCAAAAATATTTTCTAATCTCCGCTACAAGATAAAAAGAACCGGTTCCAAGCACCGGCAGGTTTTTCTCTCTTGCAAATGAAATCGCATGATTAACCGCTTCTTGCGTATCTTTTACAAGCGCGATTTTTTCCCGTCCTGCGGTTTCCGCAAAATTTTCGTAAACTTTATCAGGGTCGCTCGCTTTAAAAGTTCCGGGCGTTGTGATAAATATTTTCGCAAAATGCGGACACGCTATTTCCGCCATTGCCGTGGAGTTTTTGTCGGCGGCGCAGGCGAAGAGGAGAACGCCGCCTTTGCCGTAGAGTTGGCAAAAAGTTTCTATGCATAGGGCAAGGCTTTCAGGAGTATGCGCGCCGTCAATGATGAAAGGCGGCGCGTTAGAGTCTTGCGATGAAGATAATTTTTCAAAACGGGCTGGGATTTTTAATTTTTTAAGACCGCCGAGGATTGCGTCCTCGCCAATTTGCGGAAAAGCGATTTTAAGCGCGGCAATGGCGAGGGAGGCGTTTTCCGCCTGCACTTTTCCGGGGATTGGAATGGAGAGGGATAATAGCGAAGTTTGCGGCATGATTTTATCGGAGTTGAAAGAGAGCGAAAAATCCGTTCCTTGCGTAGTTATTTTTATGTTGGAAAGATTGGCGGTTTGCGGAAAATAAATTAACGGGCTGTTTTTTTTCTGCGTTTTCTCTTTGAATACTTTTAAAGCTTCATCGCATTGTTTTGCCAAAATTAAAGGCTTGCCTGTTTTTATAATTCCGGCTTTTTCTTCCGCAATCGCCTCTATTGTATTGCCTAAAAAACTTGTGTGTTCCAATTCGATTAATGTTATTACGCTGACCAATGGATCAACTACATTGGTCGAATCAAGCCGCCCGCCCATTCCCGTTTCCACTACCATCACGTCGCATTTTGCTTTTCGGGCGCAGAGGAAAAACAGGAGCGTTAATAATTCCCAAAATGTAGGTTCGCATCCGTCGTCGGAATTTTGAGAAAAAAGCTCCGCCGCCGCCGTTTGCGTTTTTACATGGGCGGGCAAGTGTTCTTCTACGATGTTTTTCAGTTCGTCGCCGCCGGAACAGTATATGTCTTCGCTGAAATATTTATCATCAAGACAGATGCGTTCCTTGATGTCGCTTACATGGGGCGACATATAGCGGGCCGCGCGAAAACCGCCTGCAGTCAACATGGCGGATAACATACTTGTTACCGACCCCTTGCCCTTCGACCCGGCGACATGAATGGAAGGAGCGCAGAGTTCAGGGTGATCCGCAAGTTCCGTCAAAACTTGCATTCTTTCTATTCTGAAACTTTTCGGTTTTTGTCCCCTCTCAAGATTTATAAACCCTGATAACCAGTTAAAAACATCTTCGGACGAATTAAAATATGTCAATTTGTCAGCTCGTATGTTTTGCCGTATTTTATTATTTCGACATTCGGGTAACCGTTTTCTTCAAGATATTTTTTAAGGAACGCCTGCGCTTTTTTTTCGCCGTGAACAAGGAATATTCCTTTTAATCGTGAAGTGTCCACCTTTTTAAGCCATTCAAGTATTTCAAAATAATCGGCGTGCGCGCTGAAAGCGTTTATCTCCTCTACCTGCGCTTTTAGTTTGTACCAGTCGCCGTGTATTTTTACTTCGCTTTCACGGTTTCGTATGCGCCGCCCGAGAGTGTTTTCCGCCATGTAACCGACCGTCATAATCGTGGTGTTGGGGTCTTGTATGTTATTAATAAGATGGTGCTGGATTCTTCCGGCTTCGCACATTCCGTCGGCGGAAATTATGATAAGCGGCCCTTTGCAATCGTTTAACGCTTTTGATTCCTGAACGCTGGTGGTAAAATGCAGACTGTTAAAACCAAAAGGGTTTTTATGATGTTTGATAAACGCCTGTTTTATTTCTTCTCCGTAACATTCAGGGTGTACCTGAAAAATTGTCGTCGCGTTAGTTGCCATCGGCGAATCTACATAAATTGGAATTTCGGGAATAGTGCCGTCGTCTACAAGAAGGTGGAAATAATAAACAAGCTCCTGCGTGCGTTCAATAGCGAAAGATGGAATTAATATTTTTCCTTTTTTATCGATAGTGCGCTTAGCCATAGTCGCAAGTTTTTCTATCGCCTCATCTGTTGAGTCGTGCCTTCGGTCGCCATAGGTGCTTTCAAGAACAATGTAGTCGGGCGCGGTTTCGGGAATTGCGGGGTCGCGTATAATCGGCTTGCCCTTGCGCCCCAAATCTCCTGTGGCGAGAATGTTTAATTCTTCGCCGCCTTTTTTTATTTTTATGGAAGCGATGGCGGAACCAAGAATGTGCCCCGCGTCGTAAAATTCAAGGCTTATTCCGTCGTCGATAAACATGGGTCTGTTATACGAAACTCCGATTGTCTGCCCGACCGCCCCTATTGCGTCTTGTTCGGAAAAAAGCGGAGTCCATGTAAATTTTTCCCCTTTTTTACTAGCCTGACTTTGCAGGAACTTTGCGTCATGCGCCTGAATATTGGCGGAATCCATCATTATCAAACTTGCGATGTCCCTTGTCGCCGGGGTGGCGTAAATATTTCCCTTGTAGCCCTGTTTTACCAACAGGGGTAAAAGACCGCAATGATCAAGATGGCCGTGAGTCAAAATAACGCTGTTTATACGGTCAACCGCAATGCCAAAGTCCCTGTTCTTACGATCCGCTTCCGCTCTGGAACCCTGAAAAGCTCCGCAATCGATCAAATAACTTTGCCCGTCAATCTCAAGCACATGCTTGGAACCTGTAACCTCTTCGGCCGCGCCGAGAGAATAAAATCCTGCGTACATAAATACATTTTATCATAAAAAAATTAAGATGTCATTAATTTTTTTATTAAAATCGCACTATTGAATTTTAATTTAATAGTTTATACTATTGATAAAGATGAAAAAATATTTTTATCTGTGTTTTCTTATAGGAGTTATATGAAAAAGTTATTTCTTGTAATTTGTTTGATATTCTCATTTTCTTTTTGTTTTGCGCAAGAAGCCCCCGATGAGCAGAAAAGCAAGCCTAATGCGGAAGAAATTGCATCTGAAGAAGAAATTGCGGCAGAAAACGATGTTAACACGTCAGAAATTGACATTCCGCCGGTTAAGGAAGAACGGCCCTTTTTATACAGGCTTGGGATGGCGGTTGCGATAATTGTTGGGCAGGTTTTGTTAATATGGGTAATTTGGCTTTTATTTAAACGGTTAAGCAAAAAAATCGAAATGACCGGAAATGAAAAGATAAAACCGCTTTATATTAATAAATTCAGACTGCTTACGGCAAAGCACGTTATTAAAGTGATCCACGTAGTTTTAAATTTGTTAAAATATCTGGTTACGGCTATTCAGCTTTTTCTTACGATTCCGATTATCTTCAGTTTGTTCTCCGCTACAAGGGACATGGCGTCATTATTATTTGGTTATATTTTAAATCCTATAAAGCGCATACTTAAGGACGCGATTGGGTTCGTTCCAAATCTTTTTACAATTATAATAATAATTATTATTACCCGTTATGTGCTAAAAGCGTTAAAATATTTTTCAGTTCAAATAGAAAAAGGCAGACTGCAAATTCCCGGTTTTTACACTGAATGGGCTTCGCCTACTTTAAGAATTTTACAGGTGCTTATATGGGCGTTTACCATTGCGATTATATATCCTTATTTGCCGGGTTCCGAATCAAGGGCTTTTCAGGGTGTTTCTGTTTTCATCGGTATTATTTTTTCCGTCGGGTCAACAAGCGCGATTGGAAACCTTGTCGCGGGGCTTGTAATTACATATATGCGTCCTTTTAAATTAGGCGACCGCGTTCAAATTAAAGAAATAACAGGTTTTGTTGTAGAAAAAAATCTTATGGTAGTGCGGTTAAAAACGCACAAGAACGAATATGTAACATTTCCTAATATGATTATTTTAGGATCAAATATTATCAACTACAATACGTCATCCGATGAAGACGAGGAAGGATTAATAATTTACGCGGAAGTTACTTTCGGTTATGCGACTCCTTGGCAGACAATACATGACATATTGATAAATGCCGCCCTTAATACCGAGTATGTCCAAAAAAAACCGAAACCTTTTGTGCTTCAAACTAAACTGGATGACTTTTACGCAGTTTATCAAATTAACTGTTACACGAAAGAAGTAAGCAAGATTCCGGGGATTTACGCGAAGCTTTATGAAAACATCCAAAACGGTTTTAATGAATCCGGACTTGATATGACTGCGGCGCATTATAGGGTTATTACTACAAACAAGACAAAATAACGCTTTATGTTCCGGCGCGGGTAATACTTGTGTTTTGTTCATTTTTATGATATAATGAACTTATGAATAAATGCTTAAAAACGTTATTTTTTTCATTTTTCGCGCTTTTATTGGCAGCTTGCCAGACCCATCAAATACAAAAACCGCAGGAATCAGGGGGCGGTGAATTTGCGGAAATGCGTCCTGATAACCGCAGTCTTGATGAGCTTACCGCCGCGTTTTCAGCCCATGAAATGGAGCTTGATTTCCGCAAATCATATTTAGCCAGCGAGGCGCAAATTTTTACCGCATTGTACGAAGGGCTGTTTTCCTACCATCCTCTTTCTCTGGAGCCGGTTCCGGCATTAGCCGAAAGATGGGTGCTTTCCGAAGATAAATTGCAGTGGACTTTTACATTACGCCGCAACGCGCGTTTTTCTAACGGCGATCCAGTACGGGCGGAAGATTTCCGCGCCGCATGGATTTCCGTTCTTGATCCAAAACATGAATATCCCTACTCAGGTTTTTTTGACGTTATTGAAGGGGCGCGGGAATACCGTAACGGCATTATAAATGATACGGATAAAATTGGAATTAAAGCGGTTGATCAAAGAACTCTTGTTGTAAAACTAAGTTCTCCGGCGGCTTTTTTTCCGGCGATGCTTTGCCATCATTCCTTCAGCCCGATACACCCATCAATGTTAAATAAAACGGAGTGGTCTCCTTATAAAGCCGGAAAAAGCTGGACGCCTCCTGTTTCCAACGGACCGTATAAAATTGTTACTATGAATAAAGAAAGCATTGTTATGCAAAAATCGGAAAATTACTGGGATTCAAACAGGGTTACATTAAAAAAAATCATTATTAAATTTACGGAAACAGGCGATCAAGCCGCGCATCTTTGGAATTCCGGCGAAGCGCGCTGGATTTCAGGCGATGTAAACACGGAAGCCTTAACGGATCGTTCCGGAATTCAAGTGAATGTTATGTTCGCTACTCATTACTATTTTATCCGAAGTTCTGAAAAACCTTGGGACGATCATAGAATCCGCAGGGCGATGATTTTGGTTCTTCCATGGGAAGAAATACGCAGCAGTTATTTTCTTCCGGCCGAAACATTGATTTTTCCAATTTCCGGCTATCCCGACGTTGAAGGAATAACAGAAACCAATTATGAAGAAGCTTTAAACTTAATGGCTGAAGCCGGATACAAAAACGGAGTTGGAATGCCGGCTCTTGTTATTCGCATAACGCCGTCACGCGACGCAGAGCGCGTCGGCTTATTAATGTCCAGCGCATGGAAAGAAAAATTAGGCATGAATGTGCGCGTAGAGGTCATTCCTTACGGCAAATATTTTCAATCTATGAAAGACGGCGGATACACTGTAGGTTCGACAACATGGATTGGCGATTTTGCCGATCCTTACGCTTTCTTACAGATGTTCAGGCGCGATTCAAATTTAAATGACGCGCGTTTGGACGACACGGATTATGAAGCGTTAATAGAAAAATCCATGATCGAAGACGGAAAAACCCGTTTGCAAACTTTGGCAAAAGCGGAAAAACTTTTATTGGACAGGGGCGTAGTACTGCCTATCTTTTTCAGTCCGGCGTTAAATATTGTTGATACAGGCGAACTGGACGGATGGTATCCTAACGCGTTGGACATTCACCCGTTTAAATACATGGCTTTTAAAACATTCCGTCCTCTGCCCGGCGTCGCGTTTAAAAAATGATAAAAACAGGTCTTGGGTACGACATACACAGATTAAAAAAAGGGCGGCGTTTTCTTCTCGGCGGCGTTGAGATTCCTTTTTCAAAAGGAGAAGACGGGCATTCGGACGGAGACGCGCTCGCCCACGCCGTATGCGACGCCCTGCTCGGAGCTTGCGCTCTTGGCGATATCGGCGAATTGTTTCCGCCTTCCGATCCCTCGTTTAAAGACGCCGATTCCATGGAACTTTTGCGTAATGTTTTTACGCGCGTAAAAAATTCCGGCTGGAAAATTGTTAATTTGGATTGCGTAGTAATTTGCGAAAAACCAAAAGTTCTCCCATTTAGGGACGTTATCCGAAACTCACTGGCAAAAGCGTTGGAAGTTCCGCTTGATTGTGTTTTTGTTAAAGGCAAAACTGCGGAAGGTTTGGGTTCTGTGGGTAAGGGTGAGGCGGTTGAAGTTTTAGCTCAGTGTCTGGTTGAGAAAATTTAATGGGCAAGAACAAACCAAAGTGGGATGAAATTTTTTCCGCTCTAGAAAAATGGCGCGAAGAAATTATTTCCGAAAAAGGAGCGGAAGACCCTTCCGTAACGACTGTAGCTGAACATTATCGCCGCGATCCGTGGGCTGTGCTGGTTTCTACAATTATAAGCCTGCGTACAAAAGATGAAGTAACTATTGTTGCGTCAAAGCGGCTTTTGGAAAAAGCCGGCAGTCCGAATGAGTTAAACGCAATGAAAGCGGAAAAAATAGAAAAACTGATTTATCCCGCCGGATTTTACAGAAATAAAGCGGCTTCGCTTAAAAAGATCGCCGTTATCTTGCTTGAACAATACAACGGAAAAGTGCCTTCGTCAATGGAAGAACTGCTCGCTCTCCCCGGAGTCGGAAGAAAAACGGCGAATCTTGTGCTTACGGAAGCCTTCGATCTTGACGGCTTATGCGTGGACATACACGTTCACAGAATTTCCAACCGCTGCGGGTGGTTAAACGCAAAAACTCCCGAAGATACAGAAATGGCATTAAGAGAAATACTGCCTCGTAATTACTGGAAACGTATTAATTATTTGCTTGTTCTTTACGGGCAGAAGTTATGCCGTCCCGTAAGCCCGTTTTGTTCTCAATGCGTAATAAAAAAACATTGTTCGCATAACGGTGTGGTAAAGTCAAGGTAATATAAATCACTCGGGACGGGAAAAATCCCATCCCGATCATTCATTTTGACTTGGCTTTAGAAATACCTTTAAGCGCTTTATTCAATGTTTTGTTATTAACAGCTTTTTTGAGATCATAATCCATTTGCGCTAAAAGCCAAAATTCCGGTTTTGTGCCAAAATATTTTGCAAGGCGGAAAGCGATGGACGTTGTAATTCTGCTCTTGTCAAGGCTGATAAGCCTTAATGCAGTTTGACTGCATTTGATTTCTTTTGAAACTCTGTTGCAATTTAAATTGTACTTTTCAATATACTCCAAGAGCAATGTTCCTGGTGATTGATTTGTTTTTGCCATAATATACTCCTTACATTTAAATATAGTATAAATACAATCCATAGTCGAGTACTTTTTTTAATTATTTATAATTATTTCTTTTTGCCAAACAGCCTTTGTATTTACTCTTCCTTTAAAAAGCAAATGTTTTTTTATTTCAGCTTGTTCAAGAGTTTTTAAAGCGATGTCATAATTTCCGTTTATATGTATTGAACGATGAGCGTCCGCAGTAATTATTACAGGAACGTTATATTCTTTTATAATTTTTAAAAAAGACAGCGAAGGATATGTTTCTGGTATTTTGTTCCTATTAATACCGCCCGTATTAACTTCAAAAACCAATCCCATTTTTTCCGCTATTTGTACAATTTCTTTTTGTCTTTCGGCTTCTTCTTCCTGACGCCATAGATTCTTTCCAAGAGTGTTTTTTTTAAGCAGATCGGCGTGTCCGATTATATCAAAACCGCCTGCGCTGATCATTTCGGCTTCCGCGTCATAATAAGCGTGCATCAGTTTTTGCGCATTTCCGCCGAAACCGTCTTTAAGCCCTGTATCGAATTCTTCTTGCGGACCGTCAACCGTAAACCCCTGCGCTCCGTTTTCGGGGAAAAGATAATGCACGCTTCCGATTATATAATCAAGATTTAAGTTGACTATATCGCTGTCCAGCGGCGAGCGTTTTCCCTTTATATAATCCACTTCTAACCCCAAAAAGACGTTTATTTTGCCATTCCAGCGTTCTTTTGCCTCAAGAACCTGCGTTTTATATTCATTGATTAGGGAGCTTTTCATGTTCCAACTATTTACGCTTCCAAGCTGTTTATCGGTAGGAGCGTGAGAACTGAACCCGATTGCGAAAAGGGAGTTATCATAAGCGGCTTGGCACATAGTTTCTATGTCGTCTTTTCCGTCGCAAAATTTTGTATGAGTGTGCATGCTGGAAAACAGCGGTTGTGCGTTCATTAATCCTCCGAATTAAGTATATACTATAAAAACGCCGTATAATATAGCTAAATTTGTATTATCAGCCTTGTCTCCAAGCAGAAAAAAAGACTTGCCGATAGCTCTGTTTTTTATTAAATTTAAATGGATTAAAAACATACTTGTTAAGCAAAATGCTGATACATTTTATTATAAATATTTAGTCTGTCTCATTTATATTTTTTGCGTTGAACCCTACCCATTCAAGATGGAGCAATTTCTCATCTGCCGTTAATAATGTAGCGTTAAAAAAACTATTGCTGTTGCCGCAATTATACAGTCGGGGAGCTTGTGTTTTGCGGTACGGCGAATATCAATTGTTTCTTTTTTTATTTCGTCAGTTAGATCAATTATGGAAATTTTATCAGATAAAAAAGCGTGGAGATTTTTTTCTTAATCAAATGATAATTCCTGTTTGGAAGCGTTAGGGGAAAGAATGCCGAAATAGGCTTGCGGCTTTGGTATTCGGCTTGTGCTTTCTTAACCGAAGTCGGAAAAAATATATATTCTAACCCGTCCGGCAGGTACTTCGGGCGGCACGTCAATAGTCAGTCTATGGTCGGCAGGTATTTCTACAGTTTGCGTAACACTCATGATGTAAATATAACATGAAAACACGCTTAAAACAAGCGCAGTTGCTATCCACCCCTACAACGCGCTTATCATAGCGCCGCTTTTTTCATCGTATTGCCCTGTCGCCGCAATGTGTACAACACTGCCCGAAGCCGTGTTTTCAATCCGGTCTTTTTCTCCCGTAACAAGTACAAGCCCGTGCTCACAGCAGGCGTAGCGTCCGAAACGGTTGTAGGGCAGGGGGAATGCGTCGGAGATAATTCGCGCCTCTCCTTTTTTTGCCGTCAGCGAACCTGTGAATAAAAAACTGAAAACCAGTCTTTCTTTGGGAAGTTTTGCGGCGGCGGAAAGTTTGCGGAGTTCTTTCGGCGCGTCTGTTGTTTCGTACGCAAAGTGACACCAGCGTTTTTTTGTATCGATCCAGTTGCGCCCTTTGATCGTTTTTGTCGCGCCGTTGGAAAGAGGGCAGGCGGCGGCGTGCGTGCAGGGCGAAGAAGGGGAATGACCAAAATTCATAAGAGCGTCTCGCAGGAGAGAAATAAATTTTCCCGATTGGGGGACTCCGGGTTCTACTGTTAAAATGGGAGCGTCTTTTGCCGCTTCGTTGCACAATGTTTTCGTCGCATTCTTTGCCGTTTGCCGCAAACCTTCAGTGTCATTGTGGGATAAGTTTTCGTAGATTTCATTAAACATGTTTACAGAGCAAACAAGAGCGGCAGGCTTTCTTTTCTTTGCGCCTTTTACAAGCCGTATGTCTATATCTTCTTTTATCAAATTTATTTTCCATAAAACATTTTTACAGTCTGCGCTTTCGCACAGGGCGGCGAAAAATTTTTTCCCCGCTTCAAGAACGGGACCACTGCGGTCTATGCAGTTGAATTCAAGCGGCAGATTGCGAAGATCGGGGCGCGAAAGCCAAAGCGCCGATGTAAGGGTCAGGGGACCGCATCCTAAGTCTGTGATTGAGTCGCCTGCTTGCAGGTTTATGTTCAGCGTTGGCAGTAATAGGCAGAGACGGTATAAATTCCACGGCAGAAAATAATGCAGGTAGGCGGATAGAAAATTGGGGCGCGTCAAATAGGAGAGTGAGCGGTTTCCCCGTTTGTTTGTGAGGAGATGAGAAAGTTCCGCTATGTCGGACGGAAGTTTGCTCTTGAAACGTCCCGGGATAGGGAATGTTTTTTCTATTAACGAGGGAATTGATTCAAGCATTTTTACGTTATCTTATGACTGACGACACCGGGACTATTTCGTACCCTGAACGCAACAGAGCGTCAAGCAGAGCTTCTATCCGCTGGAACAAATACTCGTCCCTGCCGCCCGGAAGAAGCCCTAAACGTATGGGGATAATTGCGCCGGGCTCCCTTTTTTGGATAATTTGTTCGATCATTTCCGAGGGCGGAATTTGACGCAGGTTGAGCCTTAACGCGTCTTCTCTGGACATCCAGTCGCCGGGATCGACGGTTCTGTTTATCGTGATGTATCCTGCGGCGGCGGCGTTCGCGTTTATCGCGTTTGAACTGCGATAGAACGGAGGATGCCAAAGAATAGAAAGCTCTCTTCCAGTAGCGCGGTGGAATTCATCCTCGTTACGCGCAAGTCCGCGCGTGATAAATTCATTGGTAATGCGGTAGCGCGTATCTGAAAGATCAATCGGGGTGTAAAAAAGCGATGCTGTTTCGTGTCCGGCTTCGGCGATAGCCGCCGCCCCGTGAGGGCTTCGGCGTATAAATTCGCCGTTCAAAAAGAAAGTCGCCCTTATGTTTAAACGGCGTAACGCGGCCAAAACTTGCGATAATCCCGTGTCGTCGTCGTAGAGATCAAAGCAAAGGGCGACAGGCATTGGACGTCCAAGATTATACGAATTATTTACAGAAAATTTTGACACAAGGGACAAAGTGCCCGTTGCCTGCATATTGCGTATCATTGGAATATTGCTGTAATGCCCGACAACTTGAGGTTCAAGAAAAACACGGTAACGATCCGAATAAAGAATGGGCGGTTTTAGTTGCGCGTTTGTTATCTGCGACCATGCGCTTCTTCCGTCGCTTGTAAACCATTCATTTCCCGCCCTTACGGCAATTCGCGGCGGATTTCCCGCGCCGTCTTCAAAACCGTATTCATCCGCGGAGGAAAGACAAATTCTTCTGCGCGGATATGAAGAACTGGAAATATTTATTTCTTCTATAAATCTTGAACTGCCGACAAGCAACTGCCTGTTGTTGATCCACGCGCAGGAATATACCGGAATATTATTTAACCTTTGAATTAACCGCCAATTTGTATAATCCCAAAGTTCAAGCCCCTCCTCTCCCCAAAAAACGGCTTTTGTCCCGTCAGGCGACAACGCGCAGGAGGACGCTAACGGAAAACTATTGTTAGGCAAAGAGTTAATCGATCTTCCGTTGACTTCAAACCGTAAAATAAAAGTTTCTCCACGCATGGTATAAACTACGGTAAGATTGCCGGAATTTATTCTGCGCCCCGGACGCGCCGGAGTAACGGAGCGTTGTTCCTGTTCTACGGCAGGCCAAAGAACATTAAGATTGTAAGCCGCGCTGGAAGTAAGCACATGAGGAAGAATTGTTACCGCCGAAGACGCCGCGCTTGTTTGGTTTTCGCCTAACAAAAAGAAAAATAATCCCCTGCCGCCTTTGTTTACTAAAATCGATCCTGAATCGGGTGAAATCCAGTAACGGTCAAAACCCGAATCAAAATCCAGCGGAAGGACGGCGGCGACAGCGCCAATGGAAAGAAAATCCCCGTAAATTGTCCGCGTAAAAAGTTCGGGGTTTGTTACGCGGTATAAAGTGTTTCCCGTCAAATAATAAAAAACGCCGAGTTGATCCCATAAAACCGATTCAATTCCGCCTGTTCCGATCATTCTAAAACGTTCATCTACAAGTACGGACAAATCGCTTAAAATAGGAAAATAATAAAGTCTGCCGCCCTTTGCGTATACAAAAATCCGCGAATCGGGACTCCATCTTGCCGGAAACTCAGCGTTAGGCAATTCAATTCTGTCGCAGACAATTTTTTTTGTCCCGTTTACAAGATCGACTAAAAATAAATTTCCGTAACCGGGACTTACCGGCTCTATAATTAAAACCCAATTACCGTCGGCGGAAACCGCTAAGTCCTGCAGTCTGCCTCTTAACGGCGTATTGCCGGCGGCAAAAGACGGATATATGGGAAGCGGAGACGGAAGCCCTCCCGATACGGGAATGCTTGCCGCTCCTAATCTGTTTAACGCGATAATAGTTCTTCCGTTATTAACGAGATACATTTTTTCGGGGTGCATGGTAAGCTGTTGCATTGACATATCGTTCAGTTTGGTAAGAAAAACAGCGTGTTGTCCTTCAGAATCAGCCTTAAATAAAAGCCTGTCGTCGTTTGAGACGGTCAGTCCGCTGAAATTAACCGCCGAAATATGTAAAACTGTTATTAATGAAAAGAGAAGGAAAAAGAAGATTCTGCAAACTTCGCGTGCCCGTACTTTCATTCTATTTCCTTTTTTTGGAAAAAAGAAAATCATTCAGTTCGCGTTCCATCTCACATAATTGATTTTCCATTTCGCAGATGCGCCGGATTGAGTATTTAACATGCCTTTCCATAAGCCCTTCGCAGGCTTTGTCTACGACTTCGCTGAAAGCGTAAAAACCGGATTTAGGCATTTGCTGATCGGGCGGACGTTCCCCCCCGTTTACAGCCGCAGATTTTTCTCCAAGTATCATATACTATATTGTAGTATACTTTACCGGAAAATTTCCACAGTTTCTTTTGGGGGAATTTCCCCGGCTTGAGCGGTATCGAAAGCGCGGATAAAAGTAAATATCGCCAAAAACGCCAAAAGGATTAAAATTAATTTTTGCATTTGTACCTCACGTTATCATAATTTATTTAAAAGTTCCAGTGGATTAACTAATTTATTGCTTTTATCGTATATCCCAAAATGCAGATGCGGGCCTGTACTGTAGCCTGTATTGCCCGATTCGCCTATTTTTCTGCCTCTTAGCACCCTGTCCCCTTGTTTTACGGAAAAAGCGTTCAAATGGGCGTAAATTGTCTTATAGCCGTTGCTGTGGCTTAAAATGATATGTTTTCCGTAAAGCCAATTTTCGCCCGTAAAGGAAACAACCCCGTCCAGCGAAGCAAGGACAGGCGTGCCTACATTTGCCCTAAAATCAATGCCGGAATGGAAACTTAAAGCCCCGTTTATCGGGTCTTTGCGCATTCCAAAGGAACTTGTTATAATTTTCTGGTTAAGCGGATACATAAATGTCTCACCTAAGCTCATTCTTAGGTCGATATCGTTCATTCTTGCGCCGGGGATAAAAATCGTCTCTCCGGCTGTAATATTGTCGCTTTTTATGTCATTTACGTCCAAAATTACTTCCAAAGGCACTTTAAAAGACGCTGAAATCTTTGAAAGGTTGTCCCCTTTTTGAACTTGGTACGGAATACCGTCAATATTTGGGACTTTTAAAGTCATTCCTTCCTGTAATTTTCTGGCGTTGGTAATATTATTTGACGCGATAACCGCGCCGACGGAAACATCGAACTTTTTAGCTATCGAGGAAACAGAATCGCCTTTTTTTACCCTGTACTGTTGCCACTCAAAAGAGACAAGAGAGCCGTGCGGATTATCAACCTGCTTGTTTTCATTTTCAGAAACCGCTTCTACTGAGGCGGTCAGCTTGTTAAAAACAGCGGAAATTCCGGTTGCGGCATATTGAATTGTCCTTTCCGCCGCTTCTGTGTCTTCGGCCGGGCGTATGGCGTAAATATCAGAGGGGGCAATATCAATCCCTTCCCAATTAAACGCGGCAAGGGCTACCACAACGACTCCGGCGATAACGGCTAAAGTAGGCAAAGAAGGGACAGGGAAGCTGAAACCGCTTGTTTTTTTCCTCTCGGCGGTATCAATATTGACGGAAGATTTGCTCTTTCTCGGTGTTTTTAGCTGTGAATTCCTTGTTTTTTGCCGTCTTGCCCTAGTAAACGCTTCAAACAAAGAAACCGACTCCTTATGCTTTAAATGAGTCGGTTTTTGGGAAAATTGCCCCATAAACCCCGAATTAAAACCTGCCGACTTTGAATTGCGCCTAAAAGAGGACGTTTTCCGCCTTTTTACAACGTGTTGTTTTTCTATTATTGATGCCATACTTGATTTATCGACAAAAAAAGCAAATAGGATTATATATGATATAATGAAAGGAACAAAACCTGTTTTTCTGGCTATAATAGCCGCGCTTGTTTTAAAGCTGTTCTTTTTCGATTTTATCATCGCGCAGGGTCATTCAATGGAACCTGCGATTCATGACGGAACTGTTTTAATTCTAAGCCGTATCAGCTACGGATTACAGTTGCCGTCAAATAAATACCTGCTTCGCTGGGGTATGCCCAAAGTTGGGGAAGTTGTAGTTTTTTATACGCCTTCCGGGGAATTAGCGGTAAAACGATGTACAATGGTGATGGAGGACGGTTTGTTTTACGCCGAGGGGGATAACAGTCTGGCGTCCTATGATTCGCGTTCTTATGGTCCTGTTCTTGCGGATAAAATTATTGGAAAGGTGTTGGGATATTAAATGAATTTGAAGCGGCGATACATAGCGGTCTTTTCTTTATTAGCAATTTTTCTCATTTACTTGCTTATTCATTACGCTTTATTGATGATAAAAGGCGATCTTCCTCCTCCTGCGCGCCAGAGTATCAATATTCCCGAGCGCGGCTCAATTTTGGACAGAAACGGGCGTTTCCTCGCCATTCAAGTCAGGTTTGCCGACGTCAGCATTTGGCGGCCTTCGATTAAAGATGCCGATGTTTTGGCGAATGAACTTGGCGTAATCCTCGATATGCCTCCTTCAGAAATTCGGGATAAAATAAACGCGTCAGAGTCAAACTTTCTTTATTTAAAAAGACATATTGACGACGGCATGGCAAGGAACCTCAGCGTCCTTCTTGAAGAAAAAAAAATAAGGGGCGTAATGATTCAGCCAATCGTCGGCAGAATATACCCCGAGAAAAATCTTGCAAGCCAGATTGTCGGTTTTGTAGGGGACAGGAACGAGGGGATAGAAAATTCTTTTAACAATGTTTTATCCGGCGTTGAAAGCAACGGCAAGGGTTCTAATGTCGTTTTAACGATAGATACCTACATTCAGTATATTTTACAGCAGATTTCCGCAAGAACGATGGAAGAAACAAAAGCGGAAGCCATTATTTTTACAGCGATGGACCCGCGCACAGGCGATATTTTAGGTTCGGTCTCATTACCCGATTTTGATCCGAATAATGTCCGCGCCTCGGACGCAAACAGCAGAATGAACCGCCCCGTTATTTGGGCTTTTGAACCCGGTTCCACTTTTAAAGTTTTTTCTATGGCGGCTCTTTTGGACTCGGGAGCAATTTCGAGTAACTCGACTTTTATTTGCAACGGCGTTTATACTCCAAGCAGGGGCGCTCCGATTAACTGTCTGGGGCGGCATGGCAGAGTAACGGCAAGGGAAATAATTATCAGCTCATGTAACGCCGGAGCCGCTTACGCTTCGGATAATATCAGTTCAGGCAAATTTTACCAGTTGTTAAACGATTTTGGTTTCGGCGCGCGCACCGGCGCAGGCAGTCCGGGGGAGACTGCCGGCTATCTTGTCCGCAGTGAAAACTGGTCTGACCGTTCAAAGCCGACAATAGCGTTTGGGCAGGAAATAGCGGTTTCCGCTTATCAGATAATGCAGGCGTCCACGGTTATTGCGAATGACGGCGTTTTAGTTCCGCCGAGGATAGTCTCTAAAATTGTTTCAGCGGACGGCAAAAAGGAAACGGAATGGAAAGGAGGGGAAAAACGCCGCGTTGTCAGCGCGGAAACCGCAAGGGCATTGCGTTCCTACATGGTCGATACGGCGTCGAGTATCGGAACAGGCTGGCGCGCCGGAGTGCAGGATTTGTCGCTCGGGGTAAAAACAGGAACAGCGCAAATAATTGATCCCGTTACAAAAAAATATTCGGAGACCGATTTTATCGCAAGCTGTCTTGCCCTTCTTCCGGCGGAAAACCCTACTCTCATTTTATATCTTGCCGTAATTAAACCAAAAGGAGTAATTTTCGGAAGCCGGATCGCCGCTCCCGCTATCCGCGAAGCCGCCGAGTCTTTGATTGATTATCTCGGCATTCCGCGCGGACGCAATCCGCAGGTTACGCATCCGCCTTCGGTCAACATTCCGGCGGGACGGCTTCCCCCCGTAGAGACTCAAGTGCCTGATTTTACCGGAATAGCGAAAAGGGTGCTTCTGCCGCTCCTGTTACGCGACGATATTTATGTGGAAATTCAAGGCGACGGCTGGGTGCGCAGGCAGAGTCCGCCGGCGGGGACTCCGGTAAAGCAGGGCATGAAGATTATTTTGGAGTTGGAGTAGTATGTTTAAGAAAGCGTTAAGCCATGCCTTATATTTATGTTTCAACGCTTAACGCACCCCCAATGGAGGCGTATAAGTCAAAATCGGAAAAACAATTATAATTAGAGTCTGTCTATAATGTGGACACATTATAGACAGACTACCTTAAAAATTGCATTTTCGCAGCCTTTAGGTGAGAAAATGCAAGGTCTGTCCACAAAGTAACCGACTTTGTGGACAGACACTAATTAATAACAAAAAATATATTCTTTTCATACAATCACCTTCAATTTTTTAATAGTTTTCAATTTTTGAATTATTTAAGGGACCTCTAAAAACTTCAGTTTTTAGAGGTTTTCATAACCTTTGAAGAAAATCACATTAGTGTAATTCGTTACGCTATAATGATTTAGTGATTTTCTTCGTGGAACCTCTAAAAACCTAACCGAGGTTTTTAGAGGTTCCCTTAATTGACAAATGCCTCCGAAAGTTTTTGAAATTGCTACGCAAGCAACTTCCTTGCGTTTAGGTTTGTTATGCGAGTGGTTTAATATTTTAATCTTCTTTTGATATTTCTTCTCTTATTTTTTCTATTGTATGTTCCTCTTGCAAGAGAAAATACCTTAAAATATTTTCAGTGTTATTAATTTTTTCAAGCGCATTATTATTAACATCTTTATTATGCATATAGAATGAATGAAAAATATATTGTTTAATGTCTTTAGATTTTTGATAATCATTTTTGTTATACCATTTCATTATATACTTTATTTCTTCTGTTTGCTTTAGTGGAACCAAACATTCAAAAATATAATATTTCAAAAACAATTTTACGCCAAAATGCCCTAATGACTTAAAATAATCATACGCATTTTTTGATATAGTAATTCCGGAAAAGTTTAAATTATTACATTCAGTATAAGTATTTACTATGGTTTTTCCTGCAAATAAATTATCACAATAGTAGTATTCGCCGAAATCCAATGAACCACGCATTGGAAGTCCATTATTAAAACTTTCATATTGAAATTTACGAATAAAAATTAATACCATTAAAAGCAAATATTCAATATCTCCATTAACCTTATCTAAATCAAAGAAAAATATTACTGTATCGGAAATCATTATTTTATGAAAATTATTAGTAAGAAAATCTTCTAATTCTCCCATCCTTCCAATTTCTTCACCTTTAGATAATAAATCATTTTTTACATCTTCAGGTATGTGAAGTAATATGTCCTTAATTAATCTCGCGCACTCAGTTATATTATTTTTAAGTAAGATGTTTTGATATCCCATAATATCAAAAAAGCATACAAGCCCATTGGTTACAATTTTTTCCAAATTATTCTCCTTTTTTATATTATAAAAAAAATTGACAATTCTGTCAAGTATTTCACCTAACAATTTATATATTATAAACACCCACCTGTTTTATAAATAATATAAAAAGAGCAAACAAAGATTGAAAACAATCAACGTTATGAAAAAGAGATGTCAGGCATTGCTATATGCGTATTTTTTATAACTGAAATATTGTATATATTGAATGATTTTTTTCCTTCAGGAGTTGTTCTTAAATCTGCTTCTTTTGATAACATCGCGTCAAAAAAGTCTCATTATTATTTCTTAATCTTGAATTATATTCGGTTCTCTTTTCATTCAAAAATCTTGAGTAGGACGCATCGTCAAATGTTATATCCATAAAAATCTTCCTTATTTTATATTATATAGGATTTTTAATTATGTCAATAAATTATTACTTTTAATGTATGTTTTTTAACTGTTTCTTTTATGATTTTATCAATGTCTAACTTTCCATTCAAACAATCTCTTAAACGGTTTTTGTCCTCATTAGTTAAGAGGCATATCTTCCATTGTCATTGAAAAATCGATATTATCTATTACGTTTTCCATATCATATACCATAAAGACCTCCTTATTTGCCTTGCTTTTATTATATCATAAGTTTAATTATTATACCATATTTACAAAACCCCAAACCGCCATTACAATAAT
>Ga0268262_10003054_pt1 | contig 18561 bp, 20 predicted proteins | sample TergutNc150P3_FD_190354 | JGI IMG/M metagenome (GOLD analysis project Ga0268262, IMG submission 190354) | Nasutitermes corniger P3 segment gut microbial community from laboratory colony in Florida, USA - Nc150 P3 (SPAdes) (version 2) | ecosystem: Host-associated > Arthropoda: Insects >...
GCTGGGACAACGCGTGCGCCGAATCGTTTTTCAAAACGTTGAAGGGGGAACTGGAAACATTGGACGGCAGGCATTCCGAGGCCGAAGTCAGGCAGTCGGTGTTTTTCTACATTGAGGCGTATTACAATCGCATCCGCATGCATTCGTCGCTTGACTATGTAGCGCCTAACGTGTTTAGCTTAGGCAACCACGCTTAACTGTGTGCACCTATTGGGGTAAAGTCCACCTTCCGTTTCTTCATTCCTTACCGCTATTTTTACTTTCGCCCCCACCCTTGCGTGGAACAAAGCCCGATGTGTCTTGACCGTAAACTCCCGCCTGTTTTGTAACCGTTCCTCTAGCTCACGCATAACCCAATCCTCATAATGAGCTATTTGTATATTTCCCCTCTGTATTGGATATTCAGAAAAGTAAGAGCCTGTTACATTCAGTGCCACAGTTCCATATTGATTTACCGCATCAACGTCCCTAATGAAACATGAACGGTTAATGTCCAGGACAATCGGGCGACCATAAATAGAAGCCCTGTATAAATCGCCGTCATTTTCTTTGCTTAATGTGATAATTGCTTTATCATGGTTACTTGTTACGTCATAGTTGGAATATGAAAACGGCCCGCCGTCATATTCAAGGCGGTTTTCCGCTTCCCCTTGCGTGTCTATTTCGTCTGCATAGATAACATTCCGTTCTTTACCGTCATTGTCTTTAACCTTATATTTTGCTTCATACAGACCCGCTTCAATTTCACGGATTAGTGGATATTTGAATGGATAATGAGCTTGTAAAAACTCATCGTAAAAAACAGGGTTATCGTCATAGTGCCAAATTTCCTGTCTGGCAAGAGATACAGGCATATTAACTTTAAGCCTTACCGTATTCCGATATAATTCCGCTTTGTCTATTTTCCGCAAATAGAAAATATCATTGCCGTAAAATGTATGCGATACTTCATCATCTAAAAGCTGTTCCGTTTGATATGGCGAATGGGCGAAAACAAGCGGCTTTTCTATCGGACACTCCAAATGGCATCGGTAAGCCGTTGCAAGGCTTGAAAGCTCTGCCCAAATATCACGCCTTAATTTAACATAGGGCAATGTTACAGGGATTGTAGAACAATCTATGTCATTTATACCCAACCCAGCCCTTTGAACAATTCCGTGGACTAAAGACCTTTGCGGTTGTGATTTATCGCAGACCACCGAATACGCAAAAACAGCCGGAGCAGACCAATCCCTGCTTTCGTCAGTTTTTCTTAATTTAGCAGACAAATCCAGCAAGCCTATTAAAGCGTATCTCTTTCTTCCCGGCCCCCGGACATCCTGTATACCCTTTTCATCAATAAAAAAATGAAACCGCTGGAAATAAGGCAAACCCTCGCCTATGGAGAATGAAACTTTTACTTTAGTGCCGGAACCTAAACTAAAATATGAATAAATGCCTTGCGGATTATCCAGTAGAATTTCTCCTCTTGCCGTAGTGCCGCCAGCCGCTTCTTTCAATCCAAAAAAGTTCGCCTCTATAATGTCTTGTTCAAAGACGCTTTCAAAATGCCCGGCTACATCAAATTCAATTTTTACCCTTATAGGCTTATTAGCTGTAGTTATAGCTTCTTGCAGAGCATTGTCTATCTCATAAAATCTCATGGTATCAATTCTCCTGTGGGGTTAAATATGTCAGTAGAAGCGGAACCCGAAATATAATATTTAAGCGGCCCGATAACCGTGTCAGCGGAGTTTATTTCCGTTTCATCAGAAACTAAGACCAGCTTTTTAAGTGTTATGCGAAATATGCCGTAATACTTGTATTCGTGCTTGTCTCTCAATAATTGCGCTGTGATTGTCATTTCCTCAATAACTTCTGGAATGTCAGAGCCTTGATTTTTTTCACGCTTAATTAAAATTTCGCTTTTAGTGCCGCCCTGCTTTTTTGATAAAATGGTAATGCCGTAAATGTTTTTATATTCCTGTCCGTTTATCTTGTAGGCAACGCAATCGCCCTTAAAACGCTCTCCAGCTTCACGCTCAAACGTATCTGTATATGGGTATGCTCTTGCTGGATAATCACCGACAATATCAAGCTTCAGTTTTATTGCTTCATCCCGCATTACCCGCAGTTCAAAGCCCTTTACACGGCAACCCTCAAAAAGCCGCCGTTCGCTTTTCCTGTCCTGGACTAAATCAAAATGTTTTGTATCTTCCGTAGGAATTAAGTCAAAGCGGTATAGGTACAAGTTCCTTGTCTCGGAAACGAATACAGGGTTATCCGCACCCCCCATAGCAAGGTAAAGCAACAGCGGAGCCGTCCCGATTGTCAAAGGCGTTACCACACAGCCAGTAACGCCGCCGATTTTTCGCAATCCACGGCATACCCCATCCCCTTCTATCGAGGCTTCCTCTTGCAACAGGATTACATTGTCTCTGACTGTTTCATCTGAATAGGGTACGTCTATTTCCCAATGTTCAGTCTTTATGACTATTGAACAATCACAGCCATTAACCAGCATTACCGTCCCCTTGCGTGAATAAATCAGTTTGACGTAAGTTATAGTTAAACCACAAACATTCAGTTCTTTTTTTCCCGGCTTCATCTATTGATATGCTTAGGCTCTTATTCCAATTTTCTAAATACTTGTTATAAAGCTCGTTGTCATAGCCGGAAATAATTACATTCGCTTTGGAATTAGCTATAAGTTCCAATAATTGCCTGTGATCGTCATCGCCCATTTCATAGGTGTATATTTTCTTTTGTTTCCTTGTTTCAAGGACGTAAGGCGGATCAAGGTACATTAAGATATTTTTACGGTCGTATTTCTTTATTAGTTCCAATGCGTTCTTATTTTCAATTTGGACATAATGACCCGGCCCACTTTTTAGCCGCTTGCTTGTTTCTCTTATTACTGCCGGCAATCTATGATGAAACAACTCATGCCCTCCGGTCGGCTCTTCTATATTCATTCTGATACTGCTCTTATTGCCGTAGGCTGTGCCGATTGAAAACCATGCCCGAACCAAAAACCGCCTAGCCCTTTCAATTTGGCAATCGCATTTTTCAAAAGACATTAAATATTCGCTCCGGCTCCATGCCGTATTTTCTACCAAAAAAATCAGGCGTTCCGTGTTCTCCCTTATTTGGGTAAACAAATTAGTAACTTCATTGTCTATGTCATTTATCGTTTCAATTTGCGAAGGCGACTTATTAAAGAACACGCAACCCGAACCGAAAAATAGTTCAAGGTATGTCATGCTTTCATAACCAGCCGGAAAGTGCTGTATAATCCAGTTTGCTATAGAATTCTTGGAACCCGGATACTTCATTACGGTCATACAGCGATAGCCTCTACCGTTATACGCAATGCAATCACCATTTCCCAATCTTCACCGCACCCTGGCTTTTTAGGCTGGCTATACTTTTTCCCGCTGACAACAGCCCTGTCCACAATGCCGCCCAATGTTGGATTTTCACTTATCGCCTTGCATACGGCGGCGGCGTAACCGTAGCAGTACAATTCAGTTTCTTGCGTTTCGGGCAGGGTAAAAGATATTGACAGTGAATAAGCGTCAAGGCGTATAATCCGTTCCTTTTCAGTACGTTCGCAACTTACAAGGGAAACTACTGGAACTACTGTGTGTCTGTTTGCAAAATTGCTAAACTCGACAACAGGAATTAAAAACTCCCAATTTCCCAATATTTCATTCACCCGCCCTGATAACAGTTTCCGAACCGCTTCAATTATTTGTTGCTCAATAAAATCTTTCATACCAATATCCCCATTCCCTATTCCCTACTCCCCATTCCCTAAATTGTTTTCCGCCTATGTGGTTCCAAAAGCTGTTTCACATTTAACGGCATGGAAGGCTCAAAATGCTCCCCATCCTTCCCGCCGCCCCGGACACTTCCGGTCATTCCAATACGGCGGCCCTTGTAACGGTTCATGTTCCAGCTTGCCAGTTCCAGACAAGCCGCAGACAAATCAGCCGGAACAAGCCCCTCGCTATAGCCAGCCCAATAAACAACCTTGATAGATGAAATCCTGCTTTGTCTTTGTATTGCACGAGAAAGGGACAGGCTAAAAGGCAAATCGTAATCGGTTCCGCAGTCAGGAATGACGTTGTAAAAATCCGGCTCTAGCAATTCCCCATTCCCGACCAAATAAACAGCCAGTACCTTGCTAACTGGATATTCCCGCAGGGGTACTAACAAATCCCCATCGTATCCGTTCCATTCAAAATGTTTTTTCTTTAGCAACCGCCGCTTGCAGTATTCTTCTATCGTGTGAGTAGCCGTTATAAGGCAAAATCGGGCTAGCTTGTCTTCCCGATCATCAATGCCTAGTACGGCCTTAAAATCTTCCAGGGGAATAAGCGAATAAATCTTATTTTTGCCTGTTTCTTCTGCTTTCATTAGCAAAAGATAAGCCCCCTAAATCGAGGGGGTACTGTCATTTAGTGCAACTTTAATAAATTTTCACAAAAACCAGCCTACAAAATGAGGCTTTTATGCTATTTTTGGTGGTGGGAGATGATATGCTAAGGATTGTTGGGGATGAATGGTTGATGGATACTGAAGCTTTGCCTTGTAGTAATAATTACACAGAGATAGTGGTAAAGATCGAGAGAAGAGGTGTAACTTATATTGGGGAAAATAAAATTTTTGCTCGGCACACCCTATCCCCGCGGCAAGCCGACGGGGTATTACGGGCGCGCCTACACGCCCCTTCGGGGCGGCCGCAAAAATTGTAAGACTTCAGTCTTAAACAATTCCAGAAATACATTTCTGTTTACAGCCGCAGCAAGCCACGGGGTAATAAACCGTATTGGCTTTGCCTAATAAAGCGTTTTCAAACGGTACCACTAAGGATATTCAAGCCTACAGTTCTTATGACACCTCCGCATTACCTGGAATCTTATAGCTAAATAAAACAAGACGTTGCCGTACAAGGCATATACAGCAACGTTAGATTAGGTGTTTTTGGGTTGTAAATTAATTATCCCATGCTCCGCTGATTGTGTCAGTGTAAGATAGATTGTCACCAGTTCCAGCTGTGTTTTCTTTTATTTTTATTGTTTTAGAGCTTTCACCAGCATATACCGCATGTCCCCTATAATTTTGAATTTTGCCAGTATTATCCTTTACGACATTGCCGTTACTTGTGTCAGTTGTATAACCTGTAATTGTCCCACCAGTCTTTGTAAAAGTGCCACTTCCAACATATACACCTCCACCATTTTGTAAGGCAGTGTTGCTAGAGATGGTACCACCACTCATGGTAAAAGTTCTTTTTCCATTTACATACACCCCACCGCCGGAAGCTCCAGCGGTATTTCCAGAGATTATACCGCCGCTCATAGCGAAAGTTCCATCTACATACACACCACCACCATTATTTTTGCTAGTATTACCGGATATAGTTCCCCCCATCATGTTAAATGTACTAGCTTTCCCACCCAATGCCTCGTAACCATATTCTACATACACTCCACCTCCAATATTACGAGATATGGTACCGTCGTTCATAGTAAAGGAGCCAGCACCACTATATGCCTCTGCAACTACTTTCACCCCCCAGCCGTTATTAGCAGTAATGGTTCCACCGTTCATAGTAAATCTTCTACGTGCCCACAATCCGTCACCGTCATTATCAGATATTGTGCCGTTATTCATAATAAAAGAACCTCCTGTATAGACCCCGCCAGGCCCCCTGATTTCATTATAACTTGATCTACTTGCTTTGTTACGAGAAATAGTCCCACCACTCATAGTAAAGGTACCTCCGCTCATGTCTACACCGCCTCCAGTATTACCAGAAATGGTTCCTCCGCTCATGTTAAAGATTCCATCCCCTGATACTCCGGTAGCATTATTGTTGGTAATGCTTCCGCCATTCATATCAAAGGTTCCACTTACTGATACTCCTCCTCCATCATTGCCAGTAATGATTGAACCATCATTCATTTTAAACGTACCCCCCTCGTTTATTAAAACTAAAGCGGCCCCCCTTCCCCAAAGATCACGATTTCTGTTAATACCTTGAAGGGTAATATTTCTTTCAAGCACAAGAGTAACACCGGAGCCAACTGTAAAAATATGTCCAGCGGATGAGAGTCTAATAGTCCGGTTTGTCGTACCTATATTTTTGAGTGTTATAGTGATGTTATTTTTGCCACTATATACAAGATTTATAGGGTCTATGTTTTCATCAGTTTTTACTTCAATGATATAGTTACCATTGTTCTGGGCGAAAGCCTGTAACCATGCTTGTTTGTCTGCAAAATTGTTACCTTGGACGATAGTATCATTGCTGACGGTTTGTGCGTAAGCAATCCCAGTAATTGCAGAAAATAAAAGTACAAATACCATACCTACAATTCTTCTTTTGATCATATGAAATCCTTTGCGATGTTATTGTCGTCGCTGACATATTTAAAAATTCCATGCGGAATTTTTTATAGATAATTAAACGTATAGTGTAATAGCTCTAAAGTAAGGAAAGTAACCTGTGCGTCTTTTTGCAGATTCAAGGAAACCTGTGCTCGTATTGCCGCTGTCTCTACATCAATTACCCTGACTCTGAAACGATAGGATGTCCCCATATCAGTCAAACTGCCGGAAACAATGGACTGTGCGCCCAGCATCCGCCCGATGGCCTGCGCCGATTCATCGCTGACATCTCCGGACACTTGCAAATTTAACTCCTGTCTGATTAGCGCAAGGCTACGGCGGTCAACAATGGTAACTTTTCGGCCCATGACTAGTTCGCCAGTTAATTCTTCTATCACGTAATCTGAGAACGCTTCGGCGGGAGAAGTAAAGTTAATTACTGCTACCAAAGTCCTTTGTGGCAAAACTTCTTCAACGCCTCTAGCGGTGGATTTTATCACCTCGTCAAGGCTTGCTAATTGCTGGGCAAAGAGAGCGCCTGTCAATAGCAAGTAAAGAACAAATATCGGCAAATACTTTTTCATACGCTATCCTCTTGTATTTTAAACAATGTCAGGCATTTGGTATAACACTGAGCATGACCTTTAATCCTTTTTATTTTTTAGTTAACCATCGTGAAATACTCTGCGTAATACGACCGTCAAGGGAGCTGGAATGCCAAGCATTAGCTAGTACCAATGTTTTCCCATCAGCAGAGAATAAAATATCATATGTTGTTATTCCATTGTTAGCTTCAGCTATAATGGAAAGTTTTGAATCAGTAACAACATACTTAAACAAATCTGCATTGCCTGTTCTTGCACTACTCATTGTTAATTTTCCATCAGCACTAAAAACCCAGGTCCAATTACCTTGATCAGTCCATGTCCCTATAATCTTTTGCGTATTATTAGAATTTTGTGCTGAACATGCGCAAACTACCGTCAGCACTAAAACAAAAAATGCAACAGCCTTTTTCATATAATATCCTCCTTAAATGAATTACTTTCTCGCTTCTATGGTTATGCTTCTGGTTCCAACCGAAAAATCGCCATGCGGTGAAGTACCCCAAAGAATGGTTAATTGGTTATTAAAGTTATCGAGGCTTACCTCGTGGACAAACTCTTTTGATTCCCAGCTACTTAGGGCCGGAGTCCAAAACTTTTCAGCATATTTCAAATCGGTATTGGTGGTGTCGGAACCTTTCCAAAATGACGCATATAACCTACTGCCAGCGTTGACTAAAAAGTATTCGTTTTTTGCGTCAAATTTGAGGGTGAATACAAATTTTGTGTACCCCGCACTTTTTAGGCCGACTATGTTAAAAGATGGCGAGGGCGTTATTAGCCAATTCTTTTCGCCTCCGTTTTTAATTCTGAAATTATTACCAGATCCCACTTTCTCGCTGTAAGACGTAGGCCCAACTTCAATGGGGGAAACATTGATCTCCTTGCCTTTACAATGATTTTCTATTGCCTGCGCAATGGCATCGCTGCGGCTTTTGTCCGTAACCAAATCGGATAGAGCGACAAGGCTTTGGGGATAGTAATCGATCCATATTTCATTTCCTTCAATTGACTCGATCCATCTATCGTAGTCTTGCTTATCGTTGATGGACTGGCCGTATTGGACTTTACCTCCAAAAACTTTAGTCTTAATTTCTTTTGTATCTGTGTAAAAATATTTCGCATACTCCGCATCAACTTCTGCCGAAGTGCCTTTTCCTGCGGAAACGCCCTTGTACGTTACTTCCGCGCTTGCTTTAGCATAGGCTCCCAGATTAGTGATATTATTTTGTTCCTTTTTTGCAACGCTCAGATGATAATCAGCTCTGGCTCCCAGCACAGCACCTAACATCACATGGGTACCGTATTTTTTGATTAGCTGATCGGGGCTCATAGTTCCCATGTCATTGGTAAAATCCTGGGTAAAATAAATATCCAATCCATTTTTGTTTCCGATATTATAGGCCCCTGAAACAATACGGCTTGTACTGGTAGTAAAGGCATACTCAGCTTTTGTAGTCCGTTCAGTACTGAAATTGGCCCCGACTTCGCCTGAAAACGAGACTAATTTCAAAAGGCTGGCATTGGCGGAATATGACACCTGTGCGGTTATGTTTCTCATGTATTCATTGATGTCCTTCCCGCTATTGGTTTCAAATTCGCCGTATCTTAAATTGGGGTCTTCCTGAACCCGCTGGGCCTCCAACAGTTTGTCCAGATCCAGAACGGCGGGCTTTATATCCGGTGAATAGGCATAATGGCTGGTTATGTCGTAGCCGTAACCTAGAACGGTTTTAATAGTCTTGGGCAAATCAAGAATGGGGACGGTAGGATTGGTAGGTTCATTTGGCGTAGTAGGGGATGTTGGATCAGTTGGTGTAGCAGGAGTGGTTGGGGTCGTTGGTGGTGTAGGGATGGTAAGGTTATCGCACCCTGCCAGAATCAAAGTGAATGCCATCATCAAAACAATTGTTAGCGTCAAAAACGTATTCTTTTTCACAGAAATGCTCCTTATAGGTTCTCCTAGACAACAAACGTCAAGATTTTATTTTTATGAAAACAAAACCATCTGTCTTTGTCTTTTATCGGTTATGGCTAAACTCATATTCAACGTCTTAACACCACACATATTTGGTGACTATCTTCGGTTCTGTCGCCAACTCCGTTGCGCTGACATGAAAACACGACCATATAAAACAATGCCTGACACTGTTGCATTTCTTACAACAACACATATGATCATCAATTATCTATCCCATCCGACACCATCTCCTGGCCACTTATAAGACATATTGACCCCTTGCCCAGCGGTGGTATCACGTTTGCGGCTTTCTCCACCCACACTTACCGTATGACCCCTGCGGGCTAATATATTACCAGACTGGTCTTTTACTACATTGCCATTATTGGGATCGTTACTATAACCAGTAATCGTACCCCCGGTCTTGGTAAATTCCCCACTTGCTGCAAAACTAGATTCGATAAACACTCCACCGCCATATTCATGAGCGGTATTATTTCTGATGGTACCGCCGCGCATATTGAAGGTAGCCCAGCCAACATACACCCCACCACCATTAGAAGCGGTATTACCAGAGATGGTTCCACCGCTCATAGTAAAGACACTCCCAATCCGCCCCACATATACCCCACCGCCACCGTTAAAAGAAGCATTACCAGTAGAAGCATTACCAGAAATTATTCCCCCACTCATGTTAAAAGTACCACTATTCAAATATACCCCACCGCCATCATAAGAAATATTATTGGAGATGGTCCCACCACTCATTTCAAATGTTCCTGAATTCACATACGCGCCGATGCCGTTATTTCCAGTAATAGTCGCTCCGGCATTCATTCTTAACATTCCACCTTCAACATTAACTATGTTACCGTTATTACCGTTATGCCCTTGAAGAGTAATGTTGTTTTCCAGAACAAAGGTAACATTGGACCTTACAGTAAACATTGTACCGTTAGATATAAGCCTTATAGTCCTATTTTCATTATCGCCTCTGAGAACAACAGTGATGTTAATCGCGCCTCTGAACTCAAACGTTTGAGGAGCGATATTTTCATTGGTATTTACTTCCAAAATATAGGTATTGTGGCTGTCTGCGCTTCTTTGTAGCCAAGCCAATTTTTCTGAAAGGCTGTTTCCTGGAACCATAGTTCCAATAGTTAAGGGAGTTGATACTTCATTCGGTGGTTGCGATGGCGCTTGATTGGATGGGCTTGAAACGGAAGGCTGAGATGTACCGCTACCTGTCCCATTGTTGCTACTTCCCGATGTTCTGGAAATTGTTGATTGTGTCCCTCCACTGTTTTTCATAAGTGCAGTTATCGTCTTTCCAGCAGTAATGTTTCGGTTGTACTGCCCTTGTACCTGTGCAGTCTGCACCTCTAGCGCACGGATTGTCATGCGGTAACGGTCTGCTACTTGGCTGACCCTGCCTGACACAATAGTCTGCGCTCCAAAGAACTTGCCTATTGACAGAGCAAGATTATCATCGACCTCGCCTGACAACTGAAAGTTTTGTTCCGTTCGGATTAAATCCAACTGTTGCCTATCTACAACCTTAAAAATCTTGTCATTCACCGCATTTGCTATTAGTTCGTCAATAATGTAATCTGAAAGCGCCGCCGAATCAGATTGTATATTGAGAATAACAATCATACTCCCATTTGGAATATTGCCGTTCAAATAATCCGATGCGTCGCGGATTGCCAAATCCAGTTCATCGGGTATAGAAGCAGTGGAACTACTTGTAGGGTTACTCCCGCAACTACCAGAAACTATTGTTATAATAAAAGTCAAGATAACAAATAATTTTGGTTTCTTTTTCATTTTTTCCTCCAAATAATGCCTAATGCCTCATTAATTCTTTTTACCTTAAAGGAAAAGAGAAAAGTCTTCATATTTTTCACTGGTCGCAACCATAAAAATGGTGTCTAACACCACTTTATGTGCCTACTGGTAATATACAAAGATAATTTATGAATATAATACCGTCCCTAATAAGAACTTGTCAATATATAATGAAAAAGTAACCATACATTTATGGCATGACAAGTTTGAGGTCTTTACTATCGGGTAATATCAAGAAAAGAAGGCGTTTTTTAGGCATTTCCCAGTCAAAACTGGCTGAAAGAGTTGAAACTTCAACCCATTATATCGCTCAAATCGAACAAATGAACAAATTTCCCTCTGTCGAAATGCTTGAACGGATAGCAGAAGCCCTGGAAATGGACAGTCCTGAACTGTTTTCCACCCAAGTATTTACCGAAGAAGCCATAAAAATCGTCCAGGATAAGGTACAAGCGGATTTAGACGAGGTCAGTATCAGTATTAAGCAGAAAATTACTGAAATTAGGATAATTAAAAACTGATAACAGTTATCAAAAACAGATTTACATTTCCCCTGACACCCACACAATTGTATAATAGCAATACTCAGTGACAGTCGCTAAAATCCCATAGCGTACCAGCCTTAAACCTGCCCCATATATAGCGTATGGCTTTGAAAATCCGCTTTTCCTAGCATTTACCCCTATTTCTATATCCCATTCCGAATTTTGCTTACGCCGTGTGCTTGACTCGTAGCCCGCGATAGCGGGCAATCAATCCCTTCCTTAAAAGAGCCAACGTCGAAGCCGTTGACAATAAGCCTGGTATCAGCCTATATTTTATATATCCCCAAAAGGGAACTGCCACTGGATAAGGCGGCAGCGGGCTATAGCCCGAAAAAGCCTTGTTCGCCACAGCCCGGTCAAAAACGACCGGGTTATTTTTTGCCAATCATTGCCCTTAATTCGCTATAAGCCCATTTATGAAGCTCGTTTACGCCCTCAAAAAAACAAATAAAATTCCCGCAGTCGTGCCGTGTCTTGAGTTCCCCTGCTACTTTTGCCTTTACGCTCTCTATCGGTAATTTGGAAAAAAGACGGATAAAAACGGAATGTCCCTGTATTTCAGGATGCCCCTTAGCCAAAGATGCCCCTTGCTTGTATCCTTTTTTGAAATCCTTGCTTAAAGTTGCCCTTGTCCCGGTAACAGTTTTCAATTCCACTATTTCTCCGTCTATCACAGTATCGGCGCACCGCAAACCCGCTTCCCCTTCAGTGAATTTTTCCGGCAAAAAGTACGCTATGCTTCCCCTGCCTGTTAAAATCCGCACCTGCGACATCTCCTTCTCCCACTTGTCCGGCTCCCGGTATTCTTCAATAAGACGGCTTTTAGCAACCCAAATATTGGCTTCTTTGGGTATCCATTCTTCATCAGGAAACAGGGTCTTAGCAAGGGTAAGCGATTTTAGGCATCCGTCAGGTTCTTTAGCATCCCATCTGGCCTGTTCAGACGTTTCAAAAGTCATCGCTGGCTATTATAGCAACTACTGAAGATTATTGGTATATTTTGGGTAATGGAAATTGTTTGCTGATAGATGTTAATAGTTTTGATGATGAAGGTAATCTATCGGTTCGCATTGGTAAAAGCAATATGCCTTAAAACATAGGCTCTTGTCTTTCAGTCCTATGCGCTATGTGGTTCAACAATTTCTTTAAGATTGCTCTTAATGCTTTCTAATTCAGTGATACTTATCTTTTTTGAAGAAAATTCATCGGAATAAATTTCCTGTATTGTATTATTAAATATTTCATCAGTTTTCTTAAAAAGCAAAACCGTAAAATCATTTACACCTGAAAGAAAAGAACAATCAATCGCTTCATCTTTCCATATTAGTGAATATCCAAGCCTTCTTTTAGCTTCAGCATAATTACCTTGAATATAATTTTGGTAAGCATGATTAAGGCCAATATAAGAATCAAATAAAGACTTTTCAGTATAGTAATCTATTTTGTCATGTAAATTTGAATCAAGATCAATAAGGTTTCCCTATTCATGAGTCTGCATAAAATTAATGACGTGTTCTACCTGGTTTTCAAGCGGATTATGTTTTGACGATTTATGTTTCATAAAAGCCCCCTACTAATAGGGCATATTACCCTTTATTTGTGCTCATGTCAATTAGCTCTTGCGGGGTAACAATGGTGGCGCATAAAGTATGTTAGGCGAAATAAATATTGAAAAATATCTGTTTGAATAAAATGAGCTTGACATATTGTAGATTATTTTATAGTATTTCTTAGGAGTTATTGATGATAACGAATGTGCCGCCTATTGACTGGAGAGATTTACAAAATAAAGTAGCACAATTATTAAATGAATCTGGTATAAAAGCAGAAGTCGAAAAAAAAATTGAAAATATTAGAGGCGTAGTTGAAATAGATGTTTTTGCAAGAGAAGTTATTGATAATAGAAATTATGATATTTTAATTGAATGTAAAAATTGGAATTCTAATGTCCCGCAGACAGTAATTCATAGTTTCAGAAGCGTTGTTTCTGATATTGGTGCAAATATTGGCTATATAATATCTTTAAAAGGTTTTCAAAGTGGTGCATATGAAGCAAATAAATTTACAAATATTAATATATTGACTTGGTATGAATTTCAGGAATTGTTTGAAGAAAAATGGTTAAGAAATTATTTTTCAGAATATATTGAAAAGCATTTTGGGTTATTAATGACATATGCAGAACCATTTGTTCCAAATTGGGCAATGAAATTAAATAAAAAGGATTCATTGAAATTTATTGAATTACACAAAAAATATGATGATCTTGGATGGTTATTATTGTCTCTTAGGAATATAACAGGAATTATTTTCGAGAAAGACAAATTCCCAAAATTACCTCTTGAAAAAAATAAATATAACATTCCAGAAAAGTTATATGAACCTATTAGTTACAAAGAATTATTAATTATATTGCATGAATGTTGTGATCCAGTTATTGATGAATATAGAAAATTAAAAAACAATGTAAAATAAATAAAAACAATATTTACTTCGCCTAACAGTGCTGTTTACGCATCGGCGCAGAAGCGCCTCGGCCTCCATTTGGCTAGGTCGCCTAAAGGCTCCCACGCCTCATTCCGGCAAATTGGCGGCGGCGGTCTTTGCTTCGCAAAGCCCTTTTATGCCGCCGCCAACTTCGTAAACAGCCAGAACGATATAAGGAAGAAAATTGCTAATGCTATTTTCTTTTCCTTCTCCGTAATATTGCAAATATCTTTCAGTTATGGCGCATTGGTAGGTTTTATTATAAACCTTGTCAGTAAGCCCCTATTCTTGCCATACAAGATTAGCCTTGTTACACAGCCTGTCCATTAGTGGGGAAAGGAGAAACTAGCATTTGGTGATGCTGAGGCGTTTTTCCACAAACACGCCCCGCCATGCTTGCAGTCTTTCTAAGAAGTTACGCCGCAGAATTCACGCCATGCGCCACAGCTCCTCGGTCAGTGCGGCTAAAATTTTACTCCAATATTTAAGCATTTCTACACGCCACAGAAAATAGGCTATGTTTCTTCTTTTGTCTGTCTGTCAACAAATAAAATCTTTACATCACACCCTACAGCTTCCCCAATCTCCCGCAATTCCTTTTCTGAAAAATTATCACGCTTCATTTTTTGGTGTAAATTTGCAGAAGTGGTATTCAATCGGCGGGCTAGTTCAGCTTCGCTAATATTGCCCTGCTTTACCAGCAAAATCCGGATTTTTTGCGCCATGCTCATAGCTTCTATATAATACACATTATTATTGTTCTAAGTCAATAAAAAAATAGAATAATAAAATTATAGGCTTGACATTATTTATTAAATAATTTAATATATTAATCACAACATTTATCAGCAAGGCAATAAATAGCCTGTTTACAGGCGGCCTTGCCCCTCTCGGCCGTATGGCTGGGCGTAAAACACAGGCACAACAAATATAAAGCCTTTTGCCTTCCGGGTTGTTTTATGTCCGCTACAAGAAACCGCTATTTCAAAGTTTTTTCCCAATTTGTACCTTTCCCCTCACGCATTGCATATTTTGCCCACTATTACCCCATCGTCGCAGAAAAAAAGCCCTCTCCCACAATCCGCACACTAGGCGACATTGTTTCAGTTTTCCAGTACACCGACACAGCCGCAGATGCCGCCGCCCTCATGTCGTCCATGTTCAGTTACGCCAATAACAAGGCTTTTTTAACCCTGCCTCAACAGCCTTCATTTAATAACGGTCAGCAATTTTTATTTTAGGTTTCTATACCCTCTGCCCTAGCCGCAGAGGGTTATTTTATTTTTTGGAGTAATCTATGCAGACAAATGTAATAGAAAGGCGTGTTTACACGCCGAAGCTATCAGCCGAAGCGTCAGACGCAATACGGCGGCTTGCATGGTCAATGGACAAGCCTATGACCGTAGCTGTCATAAAATTGATAATGGCGTTACCCGCCATTATAGACCCCACTAAAATCTGCCTTGCCTGTAAAGACAAGACAGACTGCAATGGCTGTATTTTTTGCCGCCATTTAACCGCAGAGGACAAAAAGGCAATTTTAGAAGCCCTATAGCATCACGCCCCGGCCCTGTGGCTGGGGTTATTACAATTAAAGGAGTTATTAATATGTGTATTTCATCAATTCAAGGCTTGTATCGGTATATAAAACTTAATTCTGGTTTTTCCGGCCATACCGTCCATAGCGTTATAGTTGCGCTGGGATTTGAGCTTCAACAACCAGCAAGCCAGCTAAAAGAATTATCTCGTATGCTAAGAACTTGTTCAAAATATGGCGCAGACCTCCGTTTCCCCGGATTTTTTTCATACGATGACACTAATAAATTTTTTCTAAAACATCGCCCTGACATAGTTTCACACATGGAAAAATACGCCGCAGAAAGCGGTACTGACATTATAACGATGGTTCAGAATTTTCGTATTTTTGGAGCTTATATTCACAAGCCCACATTGTGCGAAGTAGGAAAAGCCCTATGGGACAGCGGCCATTACTGGCCAGAATATAGACACATCTATAATGTGTTTTCTTGGTATACACTCGAAGAAATATCCCACACTTGGAACTGGTATTTAGAAGACAATCCAGACCTGGCTAAAAAATTATCGGCTTAAAACATCGCCCCGGCCTTGTGGCTGGGGTAATTTATCTTTTTAAGGAGAAAAAAATGTCAGTAGGCAGACAGGATTATGAAGAACGGAAAGAAAGCAAAATTGAAACTTATAAAGCAAGGGCAAGAAAATCAGCCATACTAGCCAATCAGGAAAGCGACAATGCCCGGAATATGGGCAGCGTAATTCCTTTTGGTCAGCCTATCTTAGTAGGGCATCACAGCGAAGGAAGCCACCGGGCACTTTTGAAAAGAATTGACAGCGCACACCGAAGGGCATCGGAAGCTTACGATAAAGCTGGCTATTACGAAGGCAAAGCCGCCGCCGCAGAAAACAACCAATCAATTAGCGGCGATGACCCCGAGGCATTAGAGCGTTATCAGAAAAAGCTGGTGGAATTGGAAAAAACACAGGAATATATGAAAGCCATAAACAAGGCATGGAAGCAGGGAAAAGCCGCCTTTGTTGCGTTAGGTTTATCCGAAGCCGAAAGCGAAAGATTGGCAAACGAAAAAACAAAGCCCTGCCCGACATGGATGCTGGGCAATAACAGCGCAGAAATCCGCAGGGTAAAAGAAAAGATGGAGACCATAAAGAAACTTGACAGCATGGAAACTGAAAACGTCAAATTCAATGGCGGCCAAATGCTTGTTAATGTCGAAATAAATCGAGTACAGATTATTTTCGATGACATTCCCGCACCAGAAAAAAGGGCATTGCTCAAATCTCATGGCTTCAAATGGTCTCCATCGGAAAAAGCCTGGCAAAGGCAAAGGACACTAAACGCCATTAATACCGCCAATTATCTTATACAGGAACACTTTACCAACTAACACCAACCGCCCCGGCCTTATGGCTGGGGAATTTTTATTTATTGGAGTGAACTATGAGAACAAGAAAAGAAAAAAGAAACATCGAAAGATGGGATTTTGTAGACGGTTCAATTTTTGAACTGATTAAGAACTTAAACCCAACAGAAAAAAAGATAGAATATGACGGTCATATCATAAGTAGAATTAGGCTGGATATACAAACCTATCTCGTTGATGAATTGAAAATTACTACAGAAAGGAAATTCTATCCATAAGGCTTGACCTCTCGTATTATAAAAAAGCCGCCCGGTGTACGGAGGAACACCGGACGGCAAGTTTAGAAATGACGCTCCATTGGGAGGGCGATGGAGCCAATTTAAGACGCTTTAGTTTTTAATATGACCATGTTATTTTTCGGTCTGGTAACTAAAAATCCGTCCCTTTTTCTGAACCTTAAAAACAGTTCCCCATATTCAAGGCTTTCTGTAGTGCCATCAAACTTTTTAAGCTCGATACCCCGCCGGTTGCCATGCTGGATGCGCTTCGGATTCATGAATATCGCAAAAGGGGTATCTTCCTCAATGTCCGCCATCTGGGGGAGGATAGAAACCTCGTGATAGGGGTACAAATCCAACCGCCCCGGCATTGCCTCTGTCGGCCCCCGCCAAATTGGGCGGCCATTTGCATCCTCGATACTGGCGATATGATTTAACACAGTTTCATTCAAGAACCAAGCGCAATCTTTGCGCTCCTCAGCCGGAACCTTATAGACCGCATCACGGAAATCCTTCCAAGTCAGATCGTCAATGCTGTTTCCCTTGATAGCTACCTCGGTAACATCGGAACAGGCCATTGCCCCTGTGAACGGATCGTTATCGGCTAACAAACACTGGCGGTCAAACTCCTGCCCGTATGTTTCAAGAAATTCATCCACGAACATTGCACCCAAATCGACAAATACATCTTCCTCGAATTCATCGAACCACGGAATATATCCCGCCAATGTGTAGGCTTTTAGCTCCACCCTCTCTGCCCCTTTGGGTTTACTCCCTTCAATTTTTTGACCGTATGCTGTGAGCCAATTTAATTGAACCCCGCCCCGGTCTCTTGTTGGAAGGAAGATAGACGGCCCCATCATCGGGCGATGACGGACAAGGGGCATCATCACGGATTTTTTGGCAACCTCGGACATTATTTCAGTTTCATAGATGGGGTTAATCAAATACTGTTCGTTATTAGGCGACATATTCCCCATAGGATCGCCCAATGCCGCCTTGCTGACCGTCCAGCCCTTTTCACTCCATGAAACGTCTTTTGGATTTGTCCAATTATCGCTTTTCAAGTTAGGTGAAAATGATAAATCCGACAATATTTTATGATTGCCCGACCATGCCGCCGCAATTCCCTTGCCGAGATTATACAGCAGTTCACGCCTTGTCAGTTCTTTGGGGTACTTCGTCTGCGTCTTTAGCTCGTCCCGCAAACTCTTGATAGTCCCTTCCAATGCCGCAATCTGCGTTGACTGATTGGATGTAACAGTTTCAAGCGTTTTCGCCATTTCTTCAAGAAGTATTTCCTTATCCTTAAAATACTCCGCCGCCTTCGCCGGATCTGTGAACCCGGTACTCTCGATTTTTTTCATATCAGCCAGCTTCTGCCTGATAGCCTTCAACAGTTCGTCCATGTATTCACTCCTGTAAGTTATTTATTAAGCTCCCCCAAAACAGAGAAGCATTGTTACCAATATCTTTTTCCCCACTCCCTGCTCCCAATTCCCCATTCCCTTTTTTATTCAATGCGTAAGGATTAGCCGGAAC
>Ga0268262_10003055_pt1 | contig 18558 bp, 14 predicted proteins | sample TergutNc150P3_FD_190354 | JGI IMG/M metagenome (GOLD analysis project Ga0268262, IMG submission 190354) | Nasutitermes corniger P3 segment gut microbial community from laboratory colony in Florida, USA - Nc150 P3 (SPAdes) (version 2) | ecosystem: Host-associated > Arthropoda: Insects >...
TGATGATCGTGAGGACAAATTAGCCCGATTTTGTCTTGTTACTGGAAATTACACTATTGAGCAATACTGCAAAAGGCGGCTGTTGCGAAAAAAACATTTTGAACGGATTGATTTTAATGGTGATTTGTTGTTACCGCTTAAAGCAATGAGGATTAGCGGAAAGGTTAATTACCGTTCTTTTTTGCGGGTAAAAGTTCCGTATGTTTGATTTCCATTTTTGAAAAGGCAAACAGTTTTTTTCCCAAGTCTTTAAGAGAAGCCCCTATAAGATATACGGTATTATCAATAACTAAAAAGCGGTCATGGTAGGCATTTGATGTGCTGATGTGTATCGGTTCATACTGTGAATTATGCTTTTTTAAGTCTAACTGTAATTGGTCGGAAATGCGTTTTGTATAAATTTGAGCGCTGACTTTTGTCTGCCGTTTTGACAGTAAAAGCAATACGCTTTCATCTATATAGTTGTCAATTAATACTATTGATTTTTTTGCCGACTTTATTAAATTAGAGGCGAATATATATGCGTCAAAGATTTGCCCTTCAGAAAAAATGCCTTGTATCGGGGGCAGGGCGGTTTTGACAAAAAAATCTATTTTTTTCTCGGTTTTAGTTACACGGTTTTCCAGACGCTCAAACCTTTTGTTAACCGCATAACCTTTCATTATAAAGTTTTTCAAAACACGGTTTGCCCAAATTCTGAACTGAATGCCCCGACTTGATTTTACTCTGTAACCTACCGATAAAATCACGTCAAGACTATAGTATTCCACTTGATATACTTTACCGTCTGCGGCAGTTGTCGCAAATTTTGCGACAACTGGATTTTCACCCTTTTCTTCTCCAACTGTCGCAAAATTTGCGCCGGTTGAAAATACCGCCAATTCTTCACTCAGTGCGTTGTTTATATGTTTTCCGATGGTTTTTATGTCCCTGTCGAATAAAACTGCAATTTGTTGTCTGTTTAGCCAGACATTTTCATCTTCCAGTCTGACCTCAACCGAAACGGTGCTGTCGGGTTGATACAATACTAATTCGCTTTTACCCATTGATTTACAGTATAGCAAATTCAGAGTGCTTTCGGCAACCGAAACTATAAATTGCACGTTTTACGTATTTTATTCATTTCTAATATGGTCTTACCTTTGAATAAAGGATAGCAAAGGTATGCTTACTGATACCTTTTGTTACCTAGAAAAATATTTAAGGAGAAATATTATGAATGAAACATTGTTAGATGAGGTCGTCCATTTGCGGATTAGCGAATTTAAAAAGGGTTAATTCTATTTACCGACTCTACAAATGCCGAAAGGCTTTTAAGGGAGCATAAGAGGAACATTCGCTATTTTACCGCTTGGAAAAATGGCTTGTGTGGAACGGTACGAACTGGAAAACCGATGAGGGCGGAGTTTTGATTCATGAAAAAGGGCTTGAAACCGTGCGGAATAGTTATAACGAACTTTTAAAAACAGACAATTATCAGGAAAGGATCGACATTGAGAGATTTGCGAAGGTTCTCGTGGAATTACGACAATTTCACAATAGCAAGGGTTAACAGAGGCCACGAACTCGTACCTTCGGTACGTTCACGAACCAACACGAAAATTTAATTCATAATAGTTATCTTACCCTTCCACGGAAACCGTTTGCACTTCTTTACCTTTCCTGTCTTTATTAAATAATTTATAACCGCGGAGGCTTCTTCTTCCTGCCAACGGAGAGGTTTGTTTTCCGCTAAAACTGAAGCGGCGCTTTCAGGCGAATAGCGTCTTTTGTTTTGTTGGATAAAATTTAATACCGATGTTTCTTCCCGCAAAGCGTTGGACGCTTTTTTCTCGCAGACATCGCAGCATAATTTTTCCGGCACTTCGCCTTCGGAGTCATAATTTAACATGGAAAGCAGTGAATGCCGTCTGCAATGGTTTGTGTCTCTCGCGTAACGAAGAAGCGCCGAAATTCTGTTTTTTGCTTCTTCGGTTTTTGCTCTTGCGACGGATATTTCATCTTCAGGTCCAAATAAAAGAATAGCGCTTGACTGCCCGCCGTCGCGCCCCGCTCTGCCCGCTTCCTGTAAATATGCTTCTACCGAGGGGGCGCAGTCCCTGTGAATAACAGTTCGTACGTCGGCTTTATCCACGCCCATTCCGTAAGCGCAGGTAGCGCAAAGAACCGCTCCCGGATTATTGATGAACCATTTCTCTACCGCTGTTTTTTCTTCTCTGCTTAAACCGGCGTGATAAAAGCGAATTTCGTTACTCCGCGCGAGCCCCATCTCTGTGAAAGAGCCGCGAAGATAACGCGCGAGTTTCTCTGTTCCCGGGCGCGAGGAGCAGAACACAATCGCCGGGAGGTTGTTTTGCAATAGCAGATCCCGAACCGCCAGGTCTCGGTTGATGCAGCCTTTCGCCGAATAACTAATATTTGGTCTGTCAGGATTTCCAACGATTTGACGCGCTTCCATGTCGCCGAAGATGTATTTTTTTATTTTTTCAAGTACCGGGGTAGAAGCTGTCGCTGTAAAAGCTGTTACAAGCGGCGGATTAAGAGATTTTATGATAGAGCCGATTTCCAGATAACTTGGACGGAAACTTTCTCCCCACTCGCTGACACAGTGCGCCTCGTCGATAACAACGTGCGTGATCTTGATTTTTTCCAACAGCGATTTTATCCGAGCGGTCAGCAAAACCTCAGGGTTGGCGATAATAAATTTGCTTTTTCCGCTCTCCAGTTTTTTCCGGATTTCGTCGCGTTCCTCAACGCTTTGTCCTCCCCTGATAATAACTGGAGTAAAACCGCTTTCTTGCAGACGCCTTTCCTGATCCGCCATAAGCGACAGGATGGGATAGATTACAAGAGTTAATCCCTCCAAAAGCATAGCCGGCAGTTGAAAACAAAGGGATTTTCCCGCTCCCGTAGGAAGGATAACTATCTGCTTCCCCGATGATTCCCTGTCGGAAGAATCTTCCGCCTGAGCCGCCTCCAGTATGTTTGTGATTACCAGCCTTTGGTAGGGGAACAGGTAAGAAAGCCCAAACAGGCGGCTCACCGCCTCGCTTAGCGCGTCTTCATTTTTGCCAATGGTTTCAATGTCTTGCATGCGTACCTCCATATATATATATTGTTTGGAAGCGCGATTTTGCTTTACTTTAGCGGGAGAATTTTGTTAAATTTTCAGGTATACATGCGTTAATCAGGCCTCTTCCAGCCCTAATTCGTCGTTTGAGTTGCTCTCATGATCTTCTTCATCATGGGTTTCAACAGGAGTGGGCGCCGCTTTTTCTTTCTTTATTTTGATCTTTTTCGCTCTTGGGCGGTGATAACTTTTGCTGGCGTAGGAAACGATTTTTAAATAAAGAAAAACCACGATGCCGGCCGCGATAACCTGCCATGATTTGACAATTTGAATAAGTAGGTCATAAAATTCTTTTGTGAACATTTTCATAATTATCGGTAAAACATCGTAATAACTTAATCAACCGCCTTATTGCGACAACGTCGATAGCTCTTGCATGGCATTGCGCAATTTTTCAGTCATTTCCAGCATTTCGGTATAGCTTGTTCTTACTGCGGCGCTTTGATCCCTTAGGCTGTTCAATGACGTTGTTATCTCATTGCTTTCAGTGGATAGGTCATTAAGGGTATTTATCAGGCCGGTCATTGTTTCCGCGAATCCTTTAATTTGCTTTGACATGTCCGTTATTCTGGAGTCGGTATCACCGGAGCGTTTGGAAGTAATCGTTATATTGTCGATGATGGTTTTTAGGGTTTTGGCGATATTGCGGGAATTTTCCCTTGTGCTTTCCGAAAGACGGCGGATTTCATCGGCTACTACCGCGAAACCTCTTCCAGCGTCCCCCGCGTGAGCCGCCTCTATCGCCGCGTTCATGGATAACAGGTTTGTGTTCGCGGCAATCGCCGTGATTATTTTGATAGCCGAACCAATGCCGTCTACCGATTGCGAGATGCTCTGTACGGATTGAATTGTCTCTTTCATGGAAGTTTGTCCCTGAACGGCGTTTTCGAGCAGAGCGTGAATATCATCTTGTTTGTCTTTGGAAAGTTCGGAAGTAGAGGTGAGTGATTTCAGCATTGACTCTGTTTTTTGAGACGATTCTTTTACCGATTGCGCCTGCATATCAATACTCGCGTTAAGAGCGTTTACTGTTTGCGAAATATTCTCAATTAAAGACGTCGCTTTGCCAATGTGTTCTTTAAGCAAGCGGTTAAGTTCTTCCGTTTTCATCTGTTCCATCAAACGGGCCATATTATAATGAGCGCAGTTTTCCGGTTTGTTCAGATTATTAAAAATGGCTTTTGCCATTGTTTCGCAGTTTCCGTAGCCGCAGCTTGTGCAGTTGTATATGTCCTTTTTGTCAAACTTCTTTAATTTGTGATAAACTTCTTTTAGTTCTTCCTCGTTTGGGATTTTAAGGGTATTGTTACCTGAAAGATTTCTGTATTCGCGGTTGTAAAGATTTTTCTTCCAGTATTTGTCCAAAATTTTATGGTATTTATCATATACCCATTCGCCTTTATGCGGTCTGTGGTACGATTCAAGTTTAGCCCTGCGTTTTCTAATCGGGTTTTCCAGAACGGGAACCGGTTTATGAATATTCCCCGTACCGGGTCCGCCGTTACAGCCCTTCTCGCAGTTCAGACAGTCTATCAGCAGAGGTATTTCAACATCGGTATGCATCAAATCCGTCATTTCAATTAAATAGGGATAAATGGTATGGATTCCCTCGACTTTATGAGTTTTTCTTCTGATCCCGGGAACAAAGCGCTCTGCTGTGTCCAGTAATCCGCCGGGCGTGGAAAATCCTACCGCTCGTTCCGGATGAGGGTTGGTGTATTCTATTTCGGGATAATGTGCGAGATCCAGGTTTTGCGACTCAAGGTATTTTTTTAACGAAAGCATCGTGACATTGTAATCGCCAAGGCCGGTCTCATCAAATTCCCGCCGTTTGGCGATACAGGGGGAAATCACGACGGTTTTGTGGTTTTTATATTGAGGAAAATACTCATTAACCAGCCTTATTGTGTGCAACATCGGGCTGTCTGCCGGAGCGAGATAGGGTATTAGTTCAGGATGATAAATTTCGATAAAGGTTACTATCGCGGGGCACGGTTGAGCGATAACCGTTCTAGGATTTTTCGCTTTTATATAATCAAGATAAGAAATTACAGTTAATTCCGCTCCGAAACTTACGTCAAAAAATGATTCAACGCCCAAGTTTTTTAACCAACCGTTTAAATTGAGAAATTTATCCTCGAAAACAGACGCGACAGCGGGCGCTACAATGGCAATCATCTTTACCCCGCTTTTCAAGTCGGCAAAAAAACGCTGTGTGTCATCTATCAAAGTGCGCGCGTTATGTGTGCAAACAGAGATACAGTTTCCGCAGCCTATGCAGAGGTCGGCGTTTATATTGATTTTCTCTCCGGAAGCGTCCATGCAGAGTTTTACAGGACAGTCGGTAATGCACGCGTAACAGTTAATGCATTTATCTTCATCTATTTGAATAACCGATTTTAAGGGTGACGATGTCATTTTATCTCCTATATAATTATATTATAAAAAATGCGTATTTGTCAAATTTCCCTTTATTTTAATGAAAAACGCCCCAATTTTTCCCTGTTTCGATATTTACGCGTAAAGGAATACCAAGTTTTACGGCTTGTTCCATCTCTTCTTTTACGATTTTTGTGTTTTTTTCAGCCTCATCTTCGGGACATTCAAGGATAAGCTCGTCGTGAACCTGCAGTAAAATGCGCGCTTTACTTTTTACCGATGTAAGGCGTTTGTCCAAAGACAGCATGGCGGTTTTAACGATATCCGCCGCGGAACCTTGAATAGGAGTATTTACGGCGACGCGCTCGGCGGCCGCTTTTTCTGTCTTATTACGCGAATTAATCGTGGGTATATAACGGCGGTGTCCCGAGATTGTTGTAACATAGCCGCATTTCTCGGTTTTTTTGATTGTGTTTTCGATAAAATTCCTGACGCCCGAGTATGTGTTAAAATACGCGTTAATAAAATTTACAGCTTCCGCGCGGCTGATGTTCAATTCATTGGCAAGGCGGAAGGCGCTCATTCCGTATATCACGCCGAAGTTGATCACTTTTGCCATTCTGCGTTGATCGCTGTTTATTTCGCTTTCGTTAACGCCGAAGACTAACGCCGCGGTGCGGGCGTGAACGTCCTTGTTTTCCAAAAAAGCCGAAATTAAGTTTTTGTCTTCGGAAAGATGGGCTAACACAACAAGCTCTATCTGGCTGTAGTCGGCGGATATAAGAAGGCAGCCCGGTTTCGCTATAAACGCTTCTCGGATACGCCTTCCTTCTTCGGCGCGGATCGGAATGTTTTGCAAATTTGGTTCCCTGCTTGAAAGGCGGCCGGTGGCGGTTCCCGTCTGCACAAAGTTGGAATGTACGCGCCCTTCCTTGTCCGCCATATCACCTAACGTATCGACGTATGTTGATTTTAATTTAGAAAGAGTGCGGTGGCGCAGTATAAGGGCGGGAACGGGGTCCTGCCGCGCGAGGTCTTCCATTGCCGCCGCGTCGGTGGAAAAACCTGTTTTGGTTTTTTTTACAGGGGTTAGTTTGCGCTCCACGAACAAAACTTCTTGAAGCTGTTTTGTAGATGCTAAATTGAACTCATGACCTACGGTTTTCCATGTTTCCTGCTGAATGTGGTCAAGTTCGGCTGCCAGCTCTTTACTGTAATCGGCAAGAATTTTAGGTTCAATTTTGATCCCTTCGCCTTCCATTTCGGCAAGAACGGGAAGAAGCGGCATTTCCAAGGTTTCAAATAGCGTAAGAGATTCCGTCTTTTTCATTATGGGTTCCAGGTAATGTTTTAACCTGATACAAAAATCCGCGTCTTCTCCCGAATAGCGTGTTGCGGTTTCTAAAGTAACGGCGTTAAAGGTACTCCCTTTAGGCACAATGTCATTATAACTAATAGGAGTACAGTCAAATGTATATGAAACAAGCGAATCAAGCGAATAGGTGCCTCGTTCAGGATTTACAAGCCATGCCGCAATCATGGTATCCCATATTTTGCACCGCCAGCGGTCTATACCCCATCCTCTGCTTACTTTGTAATCGAATTTTGCGTTATGTGCTACAATCGTCATTTCGGTATCGGCAAAAAGAGGGGAGAGCAGGGCGCGTGCTTTTTCCGGATCGATATAAGCGGATTTATTTTCATCCTGCGGAAAGCCGTGGGGAGCAACAGGCACATAATATGCTTCCTTTGGTTTTAACGCCAGCGAGAATCCGACGGGGTGTGAATTCCATGCGTCCAGAGAGTCTGTTTCAAAATCTATGACTAAAAGTTTTTGCTTTTTTGCCTGTTCCAGTACGTTTTTTAATTGTTCAAGATCGAGTATTGTCTTGTATTCTCCGTCTCCAAGAAGGCTTTGATCCGCCGCCGCCGAAACAAAGTTTGCGGCTTCTGCCGAAGGTGCGTTTACCGTTGAAGTTTCCGCCGATTTATCATTATTGCCCTGTTCGACTTGTTCGCTTTGGGAAACAGGTTTCACGTCCGGATCAAGCTGTTTCGCGCTTTTGCGGATACCTTCGCGCATCAATACCGCCGCTCCGGCGCTTCGGTTAAGATTCTCCGCCGACAGCTCGTCAATGCCGGTTATGGGAAGCTGTACGTCGTCGCGCAGACGGATAAGCGATTGGGAAAAATACGCGCTTTCTTTTCCTTCGGCGATTTTTCTTCCGGCGGCGCCCTCAATTGCGGCTATATTTTTGTAAATTTCGTCAAGAGAGCCGTAACGCGCCATTAGTTTTACCGCAGTTTTTTCGCCTATCCCTTTTACGCCGGGGACATTATCCGCGTTGTCTCCTGTAAGAGAGAGTAAATCCAGCACTTTTTCAGGCTCGACGCCCCACTCGGTTTTTACTTCTTCAGGGCCGATAAGTTCCCACGCCGGTTCCGATCCGGAATTGCCGCCGCTTCTGTTTATTTTGGAAGGGCGCAGTTCATAAATGCCGCCGCCTACAAGCTGAAGAAGGTCTTTGTCGGAAGAAAGAATGTAACACTGCCGTTTTTCCGCGCGGCATTTTTCGGCAAGCGCCGCTATAATATCGTCCGCCTCAAAGCCCTCGGCTTTAATCGATTGAATTCCCAATGCCGATAAAAATTCTTCGACTAACGGGACTTGCTCATGCAGATCGTCGGGGGCTTTTTGCCTGTTTGCCTTGTACTCGGGATACATCTGATGGCGGAAAGTGGGAGTGCGCGAATCAAAGACGGCGGCAAGGCGCAGAGGCTTTTCAAGGTTGCTTTGAAGTTTGCCGCTGCTGTCCGCCTGAGGCGCGCCGTCTTCCAGCAGGGAAATAACTGTGCGCGCAAAACCGAAAAGAACGGAAACATTTTTACCTGCGCTGTTACGCAAAGGGTTGGTTAAAAAAGCGAAATAAGAGCGGTAAATTAATCCGTATGCGTCGATTAGGTAAAGGGGAGGAAGACTCATAAATTACTATATAACACATGATATTTGTTGTCAATAAATAAAGGAGATAATAAAGAATAAATAATATTATGTATTAATTTTGCTGTTCGGCGCTTAAACTGTCTGCCGGTGTTTTGACCGTCTTAATCCCTTTTATCAGCATTATTGTTCCGATTGTTATTATTATCAAACCTGTTATATCAAACCATAGCGGTTGAAATACTACCGGGGTTGTAAAATTGCTGTTGAAACCTTTTACCGGAATTAAGTCTTTGTATCTTACGGTTATTGTATATAATACATTATTAAAAAAATGAATAAACAAACATAATAATATTGAATTTGTTTCTATGCAAATCCATGCGGTAATTAATCCGCAGATAAATCCGCTGTAAAATTGCCATGGATTTAAGTGTATTATCCCGAAAAGAAGAGCGCTTACGAATATTGCTTTTCTTTTTGAATAATTATATTTATATCCGTCTAAAATAAGCCCTCTAAAAAACATTTCTTCCGTAAATGCCGGAATTAATCCTATCGCTATTATTGATAATATTAATGGTTGTCCGCTCATTAATGTTTCAAATAAATAACGGAATCTTTCAGGCGGAGGCAGGATATAATTTAATAAATTATCTGTTTCAGATGATACAACGGTAAAACCTGTCATAAAAACGGTTATTGCAATCCATAAAAAACCTGAAACTTTGTTAAATTTAAATACATCGTTAAATCTACGTTTTGTTTTTTTAAAACCAATCAATATAGCGATACCAAAAGAAATGATACTGGTTAGAACTGTTAATATACCTATAACAAATGAAAAATCAGACAAGTTGAATATTAATTTTAAAAAACCTATTATTATTCCCAATCCAAATTGAATACCCATAATCAAAAGGCACAATAATATTGAGTTTTTTATTGTTGGATATATTTTATTTTCCACAATGTTATTATATAATAAATTTTATCTTGTTAATACCTTTTTTCTCCATTAAAATATATCTGTACTTGGAGGAATACATGAAGGCTTTATTTATAGGCGGGACCGGAACAATTTCAAGCGCGATTTCACGGTTAACCGTACAAAAAGGATGGGAATTATACCTTCTTAACAGAGGCAGCCGCAATGCCGAGTTTAACGGAAAGAACATATACCATATTGACTGCGATATTCGCAAGGAAAGTGAAGCCGCTGTAAGAGCTAAACTTGAAAACGTACTTAAAGACAGCGGGCAAAAATATTTTGACGTTGCAGCGGATTTTATCGCCTTTGTTCCGGAGAATCTGCAAAAAGATTTTGCCGTCTTAAACGGTCTTTGCAGGCAGTTTATGTTTATTTCATCCGCCTCGGCATATCAAAAACCGCTGTCATCATATCTGATTACAGAAAGCACTCCGCTTGCGAATCCGTATTGGGAATATTCGCGGAATAAAATTGCCTGCGAAGAATACCTAATGCAAAAATACCGTGAATGCGGTTTTCCTGTTACCATTATCCGCCCAAGCCACACTTACGATGAACGAAGCGTACCGCTGGGCGTGCACGGAAAAAACGGAAGCTGGCAGGTGTTAAAGCGGATGCTCGGCGGCAAGCCCGTTATCATACACGGCGACGGCTCAAGTTTGTGGACGCTTACGCATAACAGCGATTTTGCGCGGGCTTTTGTGCCGTTAATGGCAAATATCCATGCTCTAGGCGAAGCGGTGCAAATAACCACGGACGAAAGCGTAACATGGAACCAAATTTATCAAATAATCGCGGGCGCGCTTAACGTAAAACTTAACGCCGTGCATGCGGCGACGGATTTTCTCGCCGAAGCCGCGCAGGGACGCTACGATTTTCTTGGCGGTCTTACAGGCGATAAGTCCAACACTGTAGTTTTTGATAACACAAAACTTAAACGGCTAGTTCCCGGCTTCTATCAGCAGGTCTCAATAAGCGAGGGAATTAGAAACACTGTCGCCAATGTGCTTGCCAATCCCGCATTACAGACGGAAGATAAAGAATTCGACGAATGGTGCGATAATGTGATAGCGGCGCAGAAAGAAGCGCTTAAGCGGTTTAAAAATGATTAAGAAGAATTTACCACGAAACACACGAAACACACGAAAAAAGACGAAAAGGTAAGAAATGCAAATACAGAAGACAACAGGTAATATCAATAATAAAGCCGCGGCGCAAGGTTCGGCGCAAACAGCGAAACCTGCCGCAAGCGCGGTTTCAAAAGCGACGCAGATCGCTTCTCCGCGACCTGCTGTGCCGCAAGCCGCTGCGCCACAGGCGGCTGCGCGTTCGGTTGCTTCCTTGATTTCTGCTGCGGGACTTCCTGCGGATAAACTCTCCGCTTCGATTGTTTCTTTTGCGCGGTTTTTCTCTTTGCCGTTAAAACCGGAACTGTTAAAAAATATCCGGCAACAGGCTTTTGAGATCGCGCCTAACTCTGCGGCTCCTGAACAATATTCGGCGGCGGAGGATAGCGAGCCTAAGTCAAGTGTTGTTTTCAAAAACAGAGAAGCGCTTTCTCTTGCCGCCGCCGCCGCGGAAGGGAAGGGAGCGGAGCTTCAGCCTAAAGGATTGGAAACTTATGCGCAGGCGGTTGATCCTGATTGGCGGCAGAGGCATGACGGCGGACAGGGCGATCAGCGCGGAAGACGGAAAAAAGAGGACAATGAAAAAGGGGAAGAGCCTTTGCAAAAAACAACGGCTCTGAATGCCGCAGAGCTTAAAAAGACGGCTCTTGAGGAAATGGAAAAAAATCCTCTGCTTGCGATTCTTAACAGGCTTCCGGAAAGAGACGGAAAGCGATGGGTTGTGCTTCCTTTTGATTTTTCCGACAGCGGACGCGAATTCAAAGTATCGCTAAGGATACTTTTGGAAACAGGTAAAACTGCGGATCGCGCAGATTGCATGGCGCTTGATGTCGCTATACGAAACGCCGAAAAAAGAGGAACCGAAAAACGGCAACTTTTTGTGTTTGAACCTGCAAACAGGCTGTCGGTTTACTTGCAGCCTGAAATCCTTGAAAAAGAACAGGACGCGCTTGTACGCGAATTATCCGCAATGCTTGAAATTGCCCCTGAGCGTATTTTCATTAGATCGCAGACAGAAGCGTTTCCTTTCGAGGCGGGCCGAGGGGATGATCTTTTACGCTCAATAGACGAGGCGGTATAATGAAGAAAAGAAAACTTGCGTCCGCTATCGGATATAAGACCGGAGATTTCGCCCCTTCGCTTCTGGCTTCAGGCAGAGGAAGGGAAGCCGAACAAATTATCGCCGTCGCTCAAGAGGCGGGGGTTGCGGTTGTGGAGGATGCGGCTCTTGCCGCCCTGTTGGATACAAGCGCAAAACCCGGCGATTTTATTCCGCCGTGGTGTTGGGAAGCGGCGGCAAAAATACTGGCTTTTGTCATAAAAACGGACAAGCTGTAACCTATATTCATTTTTTGTTTTTTCTACTATAATAATACATATGAGCGATAGTTCCGGAAACAACAACAACAATAATAATAAAGGAGGGCCGCAATTACCTTTTGGCGGTCCGAATCTTCCCGATTTTAAACCGTCAGGCGGGTGGAAGTATCTTCTTATCTACATTGTCGTTATTTTTATCGGAATCAGCCTTTTTAATTATGTATTTCTTAACAAGTCAAATTCCGCCATCGATTTTTCCGAGTTTAAGTCGCGTATCGCTTCAGGCGAAATAAAGCGCGTAGAATTGACCGAATCCTACTTTACAGGATATACAAGCGTTTCCAAACGCGATTATTCGCTGTCGCGGCTGGCGCGGGCATCGTACTCGGCGGCTCAGGAAAAAGTGTACCGCACTGTGTCCATCTGGGATGAAAACTTTCTTAAATTTCTAGATGAAAATAAAGTCGCTTACGGAGCTGTTCCGCGCGAGGGAAACGCGATACTCGGTTTTATAGTAAGCTGGGTTTTACCGATTGCTTTTTTCATAATTATCTGGCGCTTTGTTTTAAAACGTATCGGCAATATAGGCGGCAATGTTCTTTCCGTGGGGCAGAACCGCGCGGTTATTGTGGCGGAAGGGGACATTGTTACGCGCTTCAGCGATGTCGCCGGAGTTGACGAAGCCAAAGAAGAACTTGTCGAGGTTGTCGATTTTTTGAAAAGTCCGCAGAAGTACAAAGATATCGGCGGCAAGATTCCCAAGGGTGTACTCCTTGTGGGTCCGCCGGGGACAGGAAAAACCCTGTTGGCGCGGGCTGTTGCCGGTGAAGCGGGAGTTGTCTTTTTCCGAATGAGCGGGGCGGACTTTGTGGAAATGTTTGTCGGCGTAGGAGCCGCCCGCGTTAGGGACTTGTTCAAACAGGCAAGAGCCAAAGAACGTTGTATTATTTTTATCGATGAATTAGACGCAATCGGCAAAAGCAGGATAAACAGTATCTCGGGCGGCAACGACGAGCGCGAACAGACGCTCAACCAACTGCTTGTGGAAATGGACGGCTTTGACGGCACAACAGGGCTTATCCTTCTTGCCGCCACCAACCGCCCCGACGTGCTTGATCCCGCGCTTCTGCGCCCCGGCCGCTTTGACAGACAGGTGCTTGTTGACAAGCCCGACGTTAAGGGCAGGGAAGCGATATTAAAAATTCATTCCAAGAATGTATTGAAGGATCCCACCGTTGACCTTGAGGTTGTAGCCCGTATTACATCCGGCTTTTCGGGGGCCGACCTTGCCAACATTGTAAACGAAGCCGCGCTTTTGGCGGTAAGGGCGGGGCGGAAACTTGTAACTCAGCATGATTTTGACGAGGCTATAGAAAAAACCGTAGCGGGTTTGCAAAAGAAAACAAGAGTGATCAAGGAAGAAGAAAGAAAACTTACAGCCTACCACGAAGCGGGACACGCTATGGTCGCCGCCTTTACGCCCAACGCCGATCCTGTTCAGAAGATTTCAATTATTCCGCGCGGGTTCGCGCTCGGCTATACATTGCAGCTTCCTCTGGAAGACCGTTATACAATTACTCAATCCGACCTTTTGGGAAGGATAGACATTCTCTTAGGCGGACGCATTGCCGAGGAAATGATCTCAGGCGAATATTCAACGGGCGCGGCAAGCGATCTTACCAAAGCGACCGACATTGCCCGCAAGATGATTACCGACTACGGCATGAGCGACCGCTTCCGCAACGTTGCTCTTACTTCGCGCGGCATGAGCATGACAGGGCAAGAGAGGCAGGAGCCGTCCTTTCAGCGCGAGTACGCGGAAAGCACCCAGCAATATGTTGACGAGGAAATTGCGCGGATTATCGATGTAGAATACGCAAAGGCAAGGAAGATACTGGAAGACAGGCGCGTTATTTTGGACAGTATTTCCTCCGCGCTTTTGGAAAAAGAAACCTTGGACGAAAAAGAATTCAAGAGCCTGGTCGGGCTTACTTCCGCCAGTATATACGCGTAAACAGAATAAACACAGTCCACATCTCAAGACGCCCCGCTATCATTATGAATGAAAAAAGCCATTTGATATGATCCGCGAAAATGCTGTAGTTGTGTCCCGGGCCGATTGCCCCAAATCCCGCTCCTATGTTTCCCGTAATTGAAAGGGCGGCGCTTAGCGAAGTAAAAAGATCGATACCCGAAGCCGCGGTAATTAATGTTACGATCATGATCACAAAAAGATACATGAAGATAAATCCCGATACTCCGTACACTACGTCGTTGCGCCCTACGCGGTTGTTTATCTGTATTCTGAAAACGCCTTGAGGGTAGAGCATACGCAGTGTCTCGTTCTTTACCTGTTTCCAAAGAATAACATGACGAATTATTTTGATGCCTCCCGCCGTTGAGCCGGAACAGCCGCCTGTGAACATCAAAATAAAAAGAACCATCTTTGCGACGGAAGGCCATTGTTCATAATTTGCGGTTACGCTGCCTGCCGTGGAAATAATTGACGCGCTGTGAAATGAGGCGTAGCGGAATGCGCTTGATACGGAGCCGTAAACGGGGACAAGCGAAACGGTGATTATTATCGCGGCTACCGCGAAAATGCCGAGGTATGCTTTGATTTCAACATTGTTTTTAATCTCGGTAAACTTTCTTTGAAGTACGCGGCAGTAGAGGTTGAAGTTGATCCCCGCGAGCAGAAAGAAGACTGTGGTAACGCCGTCGATAAAGGCGGAATCCCATGCCGCAAGCCCGTTGTTTTTAATATTTACGCCGCCTGTAGCCAGCACTGAAAGGCTTTGGCATACGGCGTCGAACCGGTTCATTCCGCCAATAAGATAGAGAATAAAAAGAATCAATGTTAATACGCAGTAAACCAAAAACAAAAGTTTTGCCGTAACCGTAATCTTTGGAGTTATCTTTTCTTTTTCAGGACCCGTTTCTTCCGCTTTGATTAACTGAAAGCCGCCGACGCCGAGGAGCGGGAGCAGCGCCACGGAGACAAGGATGATCCCGATGCCGCCGAACCAGTGGGCTATACTGCGCCAAAGCAAGAGAGAGCGGGGCAGGGCTTCTACATTGCCGACCGTTGTGGCTCCTGTGGTGGCAAAGGTACAAGCGCTCTCAAAAAAAGCGTCGGTAAAATTCAATCCCCAATTAAAAAAAGGAACCGCCCCTATCAAACTTGCCAGAACCCATACGGCAAAGACGATCAGGAAGCCGTCCTTCGCGTTCAGGTTCAGTTTCTTTCTTCGCAATGAAAAAAAGCTTGCTAGCGCAAGTATAATAGTTACAATCATTACCGAGGCGAAGGAATAAATCATTTTGTTTTCGCCGGATGTTATCGCCGTAATAAGCGGGAATAACATTATTACCGGGATAAAGCCGAGAAGTGCCAGAAGCAGGCGGACAAGCATAAAAAATTTGTTTTGGGTTTTTTGCAATGTTATCATCTTCGCCTGAATACCCCGCTTAATATTACAAGTACCGCCCAAAGTTCCAATCTGCCCGCTATCATCACAAGGCAGAGCGTCCATTTTACATAAGCCGGAAAATCCGCGGCGTTAAGCCCAAGTCCCGTGTTCCCAAGACATACTAGCGCGGTTCTAAGCGAATCAAGGACTTCCATGCCGCTTGAGCTTACAATCAAGGCCGTAAAAAAGAGTATTAGAAAGTAAAGGAAAATGAATCCCGCCGCCGGATAAACCGCTTTTTTATTACCGCTCTTGCCGTCCAGCGGTATGTCGAATATCCCGCGCGGGTAGATAAAACGTTTCATTTCGTTCGTCGTTTGTCTTGAAAGCACCGCGTGACGGACAACCTTGATCCCTCCCGCCGCAGAACCTGAACAGCCTCCGATTAACAGCAGAAAGAAGATTACACCCTGCGCCGCGGACGGCCAAAAATTATAATCCGCGTTGAAAAACCCGCAGGTGCTTATTGCAGAGGTAACATGAAAGAAAGCCTGCCGCACGGCTGCCGGGAAAGACACGGCTTTGTAAAAAGACGAGGCATTGTTAAAAGACGCGGCTTTACCAAAAGCCGAACCTTGCGCAAATACCGCAGCGGTAACAATTACCGTCGCTATCAAAATTATTCCGGTATATACCCTTGTTTCCGTACTGCGTAAAATATTTTTCGCCTTTCCCAGGAAAGTCTGCCGGAAAAGCGAAAGGTTAATTCCCGATAATAACATGAAAGGTACGCAGATCCATTCCGCCGCCGCGTTGTTGTAGTACGCGATGCCGTTGTTCCTTATACTGAATCCGCCTGTGGACATGGTAGCCATTGAGTGAGTAAGCGCGTCAAACATGTTCATGCCGAAGACAGCAAGTAAGGTAAATTGAAGTAAGGTTAAGGCTGTGTAAATAGAAGGAAGGATATGGAGCGTCTCTTTCTTTTGAAGCCGAAAACTTTCGATAACAAGAAGCAGTATCCCCAGGCCGCCAAGCCATTGGGTCAGGGCGCGCCAGAACAAGAGCGCGGCGGGCAGGGCTTCGATGTCTTTCAGTACAGTAGCGCCTGTGGTTGTAAAGCCGGATACGCTTTCAAAAAAAGCGTCTGTAAAGTTTGGGATATATCCCGAGAAAAAAAACGGTAGAGCGCCGAGAAAACAGGCAACAAGTAATATAAAAAAAACAAATGAAAACTGTTTTCTCATTCATACTCCAATGTACTTGTCAAACTGTTGTTTGCCCGGCTATTGTTTTGAGCGCCAATATTTCTCTATCTCAAGCCTGCTGTCCACATTGGCGATTACGACAATGCGGTCGCCTTCCCTGAATATGTAATCGCCCTTTGGAATGAAAGATATCCCTTCTCGTTTGACAAGGAGCAGAAGACCGCCCTCCGTAAGTTTGAACGCTGAGATCGGTTTGTCAATGACAGGTGCGTTCTTGCCGATCTCGGCTTCGATTAAATCAATGTTCTCGTATCCCAAAGAGTGTACTTCCTTGACATTACTGCCCATTAGGTGGGAAAGAATTGAGTCTACGACTACGGACATCATCGGGATTACCACATCAACGCCCAAATGCCGCGCCATTGCCGCGTAGCCTGAGCCGTTAACAATTGCGATTGTCCGCGTAACTCCTTTGGACTTCATGTATACCGCCGTTATGATGTTCAGCTCTTCGTTGGCTGTGGTTGTGATAAGGCAGTCAAGGCCGTTTAATTCCTCGCCGGACGCAAAGCTCTCGTCGGAAATGTCTTCGCGCAGAACAAGCGCGTCCGGGAAACGGGCGGCAAGTTTGTAACAGATCTTTGAATCATGTTCAATAAATATAACGTGGTGATTTTTTTTGTCTTTAATGTCCCGGCTGATAACGCTGTCTTTATCAAGCAGACCTTCCGCGATAAGCGCGCCGAGTTTGCCGCCGCCCGCGATGCCGATTTTGCGGATCGGTTTCTGGGTGTCTCCCGCCAGTTTGTAAATCGCAGGAAGGTTTTTATTGTCCGCAAGAACATGAATGCGGTCGCCGTGAATTAATTCTGTCGAGCCGGACGGAAGCATAACCTCGTTATCCCGTTCCACCAATGTTACAAGGCTTTCATGCGGTACAAGTTTGCGGTAGTCCTTGAGGACAAGGCCGTCCATGGCGCTGCCTCTCACGATCTCAATTGAGCCTAACTCGTAGGGAGTGTCCGAGAATGAAACAATGTCGCCGATAACGCCGTGCTCAATCGCCTTGATTATCGAGGAAGCGGCTTCCATGCCCGGATGAACAAAGTGATCGACGCCAAGGTGCTGTCCGCCCCCAGGCCGGATAAGCTGCATATAATCATCGTTGTATACCCTGGCGATCTTTATCAGCTTTTTTTCTGTTGCGATAGAGGAAGCTAGCCCGCAGATTATCATGTTGACCTCGTCGGAACCTGTAACGCAGATCAGCGCGTCGGCTTTTTCGATTCCGGCTTCCATTAATACTTTTACATTGTTGGCTTTGTTATGAATGACCATGCAGTCATGGCGGTTGGAAACGTGCTTGGCGCGGTCTTCGTTTGCCTCTATAAGCGAAATATCGTGTTTTTCCTGAATGAGGAATTTTGCTAGCTGAGTGCCGGTGTTTCCTGCTCCGGCGATAACGATACGCATTTTATAACGTCAGTTGTTTTACCGCTAAAAGCACGGTCTCTTTCAATTCATTAAGGTTTTTTCGTTTAAGAACCGCCAGTTGATAGACAGCCGATTCAATAAAACTGTAAAGGAAATCATCGGCGTTCTTTACCTTGATTTTTTTCAGCTCGCCTTTTTTTATACCGTCGATATACAGCGAGGCCAGCATGTGCCGAGCTTTTACGGTTCTCCGCCGGACACGGTCTTCCGGGCTTATGCCTTTTTTCGGAAGCTGTATCAGGTAATCAAGCAATACGAAAAGAAGCGGTTTGTTTTGTTCAAACAATTTAAAGATGATAAAAATTGTTTTGGTTATCTTGTCCTCGCTCCTCATGGTATTGTCGGAACGGATGGAATTGATGCTTGCCTCAATTTCCAAAAGCAGGTGCTTTATGCTGTAATTAAAAATCTCCGTTTTGTTCTTGAAATAAAGGTAAAGAATTGTTCTTGCTATGCCGCAATGATCGGCTATTTTCTGGAAAGTGGTATTTTCAAAACCTTCATTAATAAATACAGCCAGGGCGCTGTTCAGTATTTTCTTGCGCCGTTTATCAT
>Ga0268262_10003056_pt1 | contig 18553 bp, 17 predicted proteins | sample TergutNc150P3_FD_190354 | JGI IMG/M metagenome (GOLD analysis project Ga0268262, IMG submission 190354) | Nasutitermes corniger P3 segment gut microbial community from laboratory colony in Florida, USA - Nc150 P3 (SPAdes) (version 2) | ecosystem: Host-associated > Arthropoda: Insects >...
CTCCACCGGCCTGAATCGTTAAGGCGGCGCATTATCCTTCTTATCGCCATGCCGGCGGCTTACGCTTTCTGGATACTCATGCCAATGAGCATTGTCGCTAACGCCGTTTCATGGGCGGTCATTACCGTAGTCTTTGCCTTCATCTGCGGGGATTTGCGCCGTTCCCTTTTTACCGCCTTTTTCTACATCGGCATGGAGACATCCATCGACAACACCCGCTCTGCCCTGATTGCCCTGCTGTTTAACCGGTTTTTCCCTTCCCACTCATCCGGCCAATATTTACAGTACAATCTGCAATACCTCGTCGTGTTCGGCTTATGCTGCTGTTATTATATGATAATGAGACGGTATTCAGGAAAACTGCCGCTTACCAGTTGGATACTGATTATTATCCCGCCTATGATTCTGTGGGCGATTCTGACTTATTTCACTCATGTCGCGGATTCGCTCCTGATGGAACAGGGCATCAACATTTACGGTCCCGGCTTCTGTTTCGGGCTGTTTTCTATATTACTCAACCTTGTGGTACTCTACCTCTATATCCGTCAACTGGTTATTACCGATGCCCAACACCTGACAATAGCGGTTTCCGACGCGGAGCCGATATGGACTCAGGAGAACGGTCTGTCGGATAATTTTTGCAAACACTACCAATTAAATGACCGGGAAAAAGACATAGTTGAAGTTATGATGCGCGGAAAAAGCAACAAGGAAATTGCCGATACCCTGCGCATTTCAATCAGGACGGTGGGAACTTACCTTCAAAATGTCTACAAGAAAACAAGCGCGCCGAACCGTTTTGCCCTTTACTCGCTGATTAAAGGGGAGTAATACGCCAAATAGTAGAAAAGGCAGTATAAATTGGCATTAAATAGCCATTACTTATGGTTTTATATCGCTTTTTAGATAAAATCGTCATGTTGAGCATAGCAAAATATTCCTAAAACAGCGAAATTCTGACAAACAGACCGTTTTGTCGCTTCATTTTTCGCGACAATAGATGAATTTTTTGCCCGAATATTTGAAAATTGATTGTATGCGAAGGGTACATACCCCGTCCGCTCTGCGGCGGGGTTGGTTGATTTCCGTGTCCCCCAAAGCTTTTTTCCGTGTTGCCTCAAAATAAAATCTAGCCGAAAAAAGTGTGCCTCAAAAGTCGAGAATCTAGCCGAAAGTTTCTCAAGAAACTTTGCTGGAAGGAATACTAGACTCTATGACAGAAAGTTTCAAGAGTCGATCTCTTGCTTCGTCCAAAGCACGTTTTAACCCAACAGGATTCAGAGCAGCCTTTCTTCGGCGAAGCTCCTCTTTGCATTCATCGCTAACATCGGGGGACTCAAGAAGCCGCTGGTAGGGTGTTTTGGGCTCTTTCTCATAAATCTTTTTATACCTGCCGGAGGGGAGTTTTTCTTTGGCTGTAAGACGGAGAGTAGGATACCAGTAATTCAAAAGGGGGTTCAAGAAACGGTAGACCTCGGCGAGTGCATCGCAAGCGTTTTGCCCCTCAAAGCGGGCATATCCGACGGTTTTTCGTACCACATCGCCGTTTTTCTGCTCGACGAAGCAATTGTCATTTTTTCGGTAGGGGCGGCCGCGGGTGAACTTGATGTTATTCTGGACGCACCAGTCAAGGAGTTGGTGGTTAATGAACTCTCCGCCGTTATCACTGTCGATGCCGAGCATGGGGAACGGTAGTGTATTCCTGGTGTGGGCGATCTGTACCTTGACCCAGCGGTGGGCGTTGTTGAGCAGGGCGCACTCTTCGGTCCATCCTGAACCGACGTCGGTGACGGTCAGGGTCTGGCAGAACTGGCCGCAAACCCGCGCCCCGCAGTGGCTGACGGTGTCAAGTTCAAAAAACCCCGGCTTTCTCTCGTCCCGGTCAAAACAGACCCTCACCGGAATCTGGCTTTTCAAGAGGCTGCCCGGCTTTGTGGTACGAATGCCCTTCCCCCGATACCGCTCTTTTACTTTCCTGAGTTTCCTGTCAATGGTTGCGGGGCTGACGGATTTGAGCAACGCCTGTAATGTTTCGCTGAGATTAAACTCTATAGCCAGAAAACTCGTCATTCCCCTGAGCAGGGGCGCTAACAGTTTCCCGCATTGAAAATCGAACAGTTCCCAAACGTCGCGTAGGACTGTAACGAAAGCCGGATTATATTTTTCCGGCCTCCCCGTTCTTTTGCCCCTGATAGCCTTCCTGCGACCTTGTGGGGCCGGTTTGGCGGTAAATTTGACTGGTTTCCCGTCGACTAGGGCATACCGCTTTTTCCCCCAATTCGTTAGCTGATATGCAAGGTAATCGCGGTTGTATCCAAGCAGTGGAGCGTATTCTGCAAGTATCCTGCTTTTGCCTTCTTTACTTGCTTTCTGGTACCGTCTGAAAATTTCCCCGCAAATCTTTTTTCTGGTTTTCATGTCTAACCCCATTTGTCCCTCCCTGTCCGGTAGGAACCATTGTAATTTGGGCTAGATTTTTACTTTTGAGGCACACCCCCTTTTCGGCTAGATTAGTTTTGAGGCAATGCGACTGGTTCCCGTCCCCCCACTATTGATATATAATCAACCCTATGGTGGATTTATCTGCCGGAATCCGACGGCTGTTCTATAAGTTGGGCTTCTTTGCCAAGACGCTGAAAGCGGTAGGTTTTTTTATCAAGCGCTGGAATGTTTCGGTGCGGATTCTGGTGATGCAGATTCTTTTTACCTTTGTGCAGGCTATGGGTATCTCCAGCCTGCTTGCCCTGGGAATCGGGGCTGCGGTCAATGTTATCGGCCTTCCTTTTCTGGAGCGGATTTCCCAGCAGGAGCTTATTTATTCCGTACTGATTATCATTATAACCAGGGAACTGGGGCCGCTGTTGACGGCGTTCATTGTCATCGCCCGCTCGGCAACCGCCATTGCCACCGAGATTGCCGGCATGGTAATTGGCCATGAGATCGAAGCGTATATATCCATTGGCGTAGACCCCATTGAACATTTGGCCGTTCCCCGCTTTCTCGGTGTGACCATATCCCTGGTACTGTTGAACATTTACTTTTCCACATTTGGGCTGGCCGGTTCCTATGTGGTCGCGCGGGTATTTAACGATCTGCCTGCCAACTATTATTTCAGCAATTTGTTGGAAAATTTAAGTATCCAGGATATATTTATTTCAATAGTCAAGAGCACCGCTTTTGGGATTATTATTTCCATTGGGGCCATAACCGAGGGTTTGGACGTGGAACGGGCCAGGACTGAGGTTCCTATTGCGGGATTACGGGCGGTCAGTAATGCCTTTGCCGGGTGTATAGTAGTGGATATTATCCTCTCAGCCATGTATTATATAGTATTGGCGTAACAGTACGAGAGGCTGTAATGTCGTGCATCATTGAAATGAGAGATGTCTCTTTTTGGGCGCAGGGTAGGAGGCGTGTCCGTGACTTTTCATTTCCGTTTGAAGAAGGGAAAACTACCGCCCTGATAGGACCTTCCGGCAGCGGAAAAAGTACGGTGCTTAAACTTGCCGCCGGGCTTATCCCCCCCAATGAAGGCGAAGTGCTGTTCAGAGGCAGAGACATTGCCCGTATGAGCCGGCAGGAAAATCTTTCGTTCAGGCGGGAAGCGGCGGTAGTTTTTCAGGACTCCGCTTTATGGGAGAATCAGAACCTTTTTCAGATGTTGGAACTTCCCCTGCGTATGCATTTTCCGGCGATGTCCAAGATTGAGCGGGAAGAAAGGATTGAATCAGTGGTGTCTGAAGTGGGGTATAAAAAAGACCTGGGAATACGGCCTGCCGGGCTTTCCATGGGAGAGCAGAAACTCCTTGCCTTTGCGCGGGCATTAATGTGCCGTCCGGGGCTGCTGTATCTGGACGAATGGACCGAATCCCTGGATAATAACGCCGCGCAGCGGCTGATTAACATGGTCAAGAATCTGAAAAATAAAGGCGCTTCGATAATCATGGTCAGCCATGATATACAAATAATCCGCGATTTGGCTGACATTGTGGTCATGATTCTGGGTGGGCAGATATTCCTCAGGCTGACCAAAGAACAGATTGACGGTGATGAAGACCTGGGCCGATACATTGAAAGAGGTATGGCTACATGAAATTTTCCATCCGTTTTGCCGATCAGATTGTGGGGGCGTTCATTATATTGGCTATGGTCATACTGGTCTTTGCGATATTCATGCTGGGGTCAAATCAACGCTGGTTTTCCCGCGACTATAATTTCAAAACCTATTTTCCGACGGCATCGGGTCTGAATAAGAATATGGCGGTCCAGTACAAGGGTTTTACTATCGGACGCGTCAAATCGTTTGATCTGGTAGATGAGCAGGTTGAAGTGCGCTTTACCATTTTTGACACCTATATTGACCGGGTAAAGAGCGGGTCTTTGGTTGAAGTTCTGGTCAGTCCCATCAGCAGCCTGGGGGGGAATCAATTCATATTTTATCCGGGTACAGGACATGAGATTATCCCTGAGGGAGAGATTATTCCCTCGGTCAATTCAACCGAAGGGAGACGGCTGCTGGCGATGGGGCTTGCGCTGCGCCCCGATCGTGACGACAACATCAACAATATTATGAACGGCGCGGGGGTTTTGCTGGGGACGTTAAACACCCTTCTTGTGGATGTGCAGAAGGCGTTTGAAGGGACTGACAGTACCAGTCTGGGGCGGACTATGGGGGGCGTGGAGCAGGCTGCGGCGGGGCTTCAGCACATGGCCAACAAGCTTCCCACCGATCTTGAAGACAGCCTGAACAGGATCATGACGCAGCTTGAACCTTTGTTGATAAATCTTCATGAGGTATCCGTTAAACTGGCCAATCCTGACGGCTCAATAGCGGCAATTCTTGATTATGATGGCGATGTGTACCAAAACCTGGTTAAATCGCTTGATGCGCTTTCCGGCACTCTACGGAATCTGGAGAAAACTTCTGAATTTATGCCGGCTCAGCTTCCCCAGCTTGCGGCAATGATTGCAGAACTGCGTATGGTCATCGCGACATTGCAGGATGTGGGAATCGCCGCCAAGAACAATCCTTTGCTCAGGAAAGGGGTGCCCGTACAGAAAGAAGTAAATACCGGCGGCTCTTATACCAGGGATGTGGAATTTTAGCAGGGAAAGTATGAAGAGAACAGTATTATTGGCATTGTTGGTGATTTCCGCCTGTTCTTCGCAGCCCAAAAAGGTCGGTGATGTGTATGTTCTGCGCAGACAGACGGAATCGCAGCTTGATTTGGGCAATAAACAGGCGGACCGGGGCAACCTTGAGGCCGCGCTGCATCTGCTGGGCGATGCAGTGCGGCTTGCCGTTGCCACCGATGATCCGAGCCTGCGGGTTCGTACCAGACTTTCCCATAGTAATGTGCTTTTTTCGCTGGGCCGCCGGGAGGAAGCCGTAAAAGGCTGGAACGAAGCTCTGGCCGAGGCAGAACAGGTAAAAAACGCTGAATTGGCCGCACTGAGCCGTATTTATATAGCGCGGGGGGAACTGCTGACGGCGGATGGAAAAACCGCCGCTGGTTCCCTGCGGGACGAGATACAACGGGATTTGGGCCTGATCAAGTCGGACCGGTTTTCCGTTGCCTTCGCGTGGACGGTTATGGGCCTGGCGGAAAAGGAACTGGGTCGTTATGTCGATGCGGAGGCCGCAGTCCGGCGCAGCTTGGAAATTCACGAAAAAGACCTTTTTTTTGAGTTAGCGGCTTATGACTGGTATTTGATTGCATCATTCCGTTCCCTTTCCGGCGATTATAACGGGGCGCTGCAGGCCCTGGAAAACACCATTATCTTTGATCGCCGCGTTGAAAATTCCTGGGGGCTGGCCAGCGACTGGCGGGCTCTGGGTGATGTGCATACAAAAGCCGGCAATAATGACGCGGCCCGCGCCGCATACCTCCGTGCGGCGGAGATTTTCCGCTCTCTGGGAAACGAAACAGCCGCGGCACAAGCCCTTTCCCGCCTTGAAAACCATTAGACTTGTTCAACAACCCGGTTGGTTGTTGAACAAGTTTTGCAGTTTTTCGGCCTGCGGCCTGCAAAACTGCTGTTTTTACCAAGAAGTTGTTCATAAACCGAAGTTTCTGAACAACTTCATTAATTTTGGGTTAAAATTGTCCGATAAATAAACGATGCGTTTCGTGCGGTATATGCTTGTTCCCTGGACGGCAGTAGTAGTTTATGCTTTTTTTTCTTTTTTTCTGGGGCAGAACGGCCTGTATGCACGAAAACATCTTGAAGGGGAACGGCTCAGGCTTCTGGAAAACCAGAAAAGCCTGGAAAATACCAAAAAAGAATTGCAAAAAACCAAAAGCGGTCTTATGAACGATAAAAACATGCTGTCGGTATTTATGCGGCAGCTTGGTTATGGCAGAGAAGAAGAAAAATTTATCCGTATTAAGGGATTGAATGTCGCTATAGGGGCTGATTTACCGGTGGGAGATGTTCTCTACGCCGCAGGCCCTGAATTTGTCTCTGACACGGTTATTAAAGGCATATCCGTATTCTTCGCTCTGGCGGTACTGGTATTTTTCTTCATTAAAGATTTGATCCTGTCTGAATAACAAAAGCTATCTTGACAAAGACCATATATTCAGTGCATCGTTATAAAATGCTTGATGATGATTCAGTTAAGTTAGCTTCGTTCAAGGCTCTTTTTGATAATATGATTTTTTTATCCACTATTCTAAGCCTGTGCGGAGCCCAGGTAATGAAGGGGATAATACAAATTCTTAATGACCGCAGGAAAAAAAAGCGGGAACTGGTTGAGATTTTCATCTGGCGTACCGGAGGAATGCCGTCCAGCCATGCGGCTGTGGTGTGTTCTCTGTGTACTTCCATTGCTCTTGTTGAAGGTATAGCGTCAAACTTGTTTGTTTTTTCGTTTTGGTTTGCTCTGGTGGTATTACGTGATGCTATGGGGGTCAGGCGATCGACAGGTATCTTGTCAAAGGGGCTGAATAATCTGGGGAAACAGGTGTCTGAAGGAACAGGGCTTGATTTCCGTCCTGTTAAGGAAATTCAAGGACACACGCCTCTGGAAGTGGTGATCGGGGGTCTGCTGGGGATTTTTATCGCCACCGGTCTCCATCTGTTCTAAAGATGGCAATACCCGGTAAGACCAATGTCTTTTGCCCGTTCCCTGCCTGTCTTAGTTTCTGTTTTTATAGCTGCGGGACTGGGAATACTGGGTACGCTGATGCCGCAGACAGAGACGCGGGGTTCTTATGCGATTCTGGTTTGCAGCGAGGCCGTTCCTGACCGGGAAATACGGGAACGCCTGGAAAATCAGGGTTTTACCGGCCTTGTTTCGGAATCGGGACAGTGGGTTCTGCTGGATTGTTTTGGCAGCATAGAGCAAATTCCGCTGGATGAGTATCGCTCACGCGTCCTCCCCTTTGATCCCCGCAATGACGGTTATGCGGAAAAGTTGCGTTCCCTGTTTGTGCAGGATGACAAGCGGTTTATCTACTTTCCTCTGGGTACCCTGAATCCGGCGCAGGGGGCACAAATCGAAAAAAAACTTGCGTCCGCTTTGGGAGATATTCCTTATTCCTGTACATATGCCCCGCGTCCCAGGACAGACCGTCCGGTGCTTTTGTTCTTTGCCTTGTTTTGCCTTGCCGCCTGCGCTTTTTTTACCATCCGCCCCCTGCGCCGGGCCCTGTGGCCTCATGCGGCCAGCCTGATTCCCTGTCTGCCGGTGCTTGCTCCGCTGGCGCCGGGAGGGGCAGCCGGATTTGCTCTGGCAAGCCTGCTTGCCGGCTGCGCGGTTATAATTGCCGGACCTTGTGTTGAACGGTTTACCATGCCGCAGCGCCGGGGATTGCCGCCGTTCCTCTGCTGGCTGCTGCCGCCCTTTTTGTTGCTCTGTTACCTGTTTCTTGCTTTCTTTTCAGGGACACTCCTTACAGTAGGCTTTTCACCTTTTTTTACGCTGCTTGTTCTGGTCTTTTTTTGCGGTATTTTGGCGTTTTCCCTGTGGGCTGCGTCATCGTCCGGCTCCAGAATTTTGGACAACTGGTATAATAGACAGCGAAATTTGCAATATCAACGTTTTTCTCCGGTCCTGATACTTAAACCCCGTTCCTTCAGCTTTGCTTTTTCATGGGCTATGCTGCCCTTTGCCGTCGTATCGCTTGTTCTGACATGTGTCGGTATCTTCTCCTTCTCAAGTACGGCAACTTTCTCAATGTTACCTTCTGTCGGCGCTGTCACGGAGGCGGATTACGACGCCCATTACCGGTTTCAGTCAACTTTTTCTCAAAGGTCTTTACATACGGACCGGACGCATGATATGTCCGAAGCATCCGACGGCATGGGCCTGTACGAGATTGCTCCGGACGGTCTTCCCGATAAAATTTTCAGCAGTAATGAAAAAGAAACGCCTTTGTCCGGCGTTCCCCCCTTTTCTTTGGGTGATTTACCGGGGCAGATGAGCATATCCGAGCGCAGCACCGCGGCTTATGAATGGTTGTCCGTACTGTTGCCGCTGTTTTTTATTCTCCCCCTTTTGTTTCAGGGCAGAAACGCCGGCATAAGACAGTAGTGCTTGATTAATACGGCATATTCAGGTATTTTATAGTCTGATTCATGAAAGTATATTTGTTCCCGCGGGGAGGGCTTTCTTTTGATGACCCTACCGTTCCGTCCAGAGATATCAGCGTGGTAGCTTTTCTGCCCGCCTTTTCAGTGATACCCCTTACTCAGTATCCGGGAGGGTCTGTGGATGCTCTGGTATCGGTGGGAGATTTTGTCAGAGAGGGGATGCTCATTGGCAGGGGACGTAATCCTGATGCGGCGAATATGCATGCCACTGTACCGGGTAAAGTTGTTCGCAACGTTGAATGGAAGGACCATGAGGGCAGGCCCTATGAAGGGCTGGTTATTCGTATGGAAGGCGCTTTTAAGTGCCTGGGTAAAAAAGAAGAAAATTTCTTTCGCGGGAACATAAGCCATAAAGAGCTGCAGCAAATACTTACCGATTACGGCATTGTCGAAATGGAAGGTTCCGGCAGGCCCATTGCCAGTATGCTTACGGAATTTGGCGGTACGGGAACTGCGCAGACTCTGGTAGTCCGTTGTGTGTTTGACGATCCCTGGCTGGCCGCCGATTATGTTGTATGCCGGGAGCGGCTTCAGGCGGTTGTGGAAGGGAGTTATATTATTGCCTGCAGCGGCGCCAGGATAGGGCGGATTATTTTTGCGGTTTCATATAAAGAAAAAGAAATGGGGAATGCTCTGCTTGCTGAAGCGGCGCACATTGCGGCGCATACTGCGGCACAGTATGATATTTCTTCATCGGTGATTTTGACCGGTTCAAAGTACCCGCAGCGGAACCGCCGGGAACTGGAACTGGCGCTGCGGAATTATGAGAAAAAAGAAGGCGTTGATTTAGGCTCACTTTTGATATTGGGGCCGGCAACCCTTGCCGCGGTGTATGATGCGGTAAAATACCACCGTCCGATTCTTGACCGTTATGTGGCGGTAGGCGGTTCGGCGGTACGGAGGCCCCAGGTGATGCGGGTTCGCATCGGCAAGCGGATCGGCGATCTTTTTGAGGAATGCGGGGGCTTTGTTGATATTCCTTACCGCGTCGCTTCCGGTTCGCCTCTTTGTGGGAAACCGGTTTTGAATCTTGACGAACCGATAACCAAAACCAGTTACGCTGTTTTTGCCATGCTCAAGGCGCAGACCGGGGATGACCTGAAACGGGACTGCATTTCCTGCGGGGAATGCAGAAACGTATGCCCGGTGGGGCTTGATCCCGAAGAGATATACAAGCGGATAATAGTGCTGCATTCCGCCGACGGCTCCGGCGCGCAGGAATGTCATGGCTGCGGCTGCTGTGAACTGGTGTGCCCCTCGCATCTGTCGCTTTCCGATGTGATAATGGGGAAAATTCCGGGGGGGCTGCATGGCTGAACAGAAAATTCTCAAATTAAATACTCAGGTTAATCTTGTACGTTCCACTGCCGTTCGTATGTGGCTGGTGTTCGGCTGCGCGTTCTTGGCCGTAATCCAGTCCGCCATTGGGGACTCAGGCGCCTCGTTTGCCGTTGCCATTGCCGCCCTTGTTTCCGCTGTTCTGACCGAGTTGTTAATGACCAGCACGGTACACGGTCTGGAAAAAATAAAAGACGGGAGTGCCGCCGCGTCGGCCATGGTGCTTGCCTTGATGCTGCCAAACCAAATACACCCCGTGTATGCGGCGCTGGGCGCGGCATTTGCAATGGCGGTAGTAAAGCATAGTTTTGGCGGTCTGGGTTCAAACTGGATGAATCCCGCTCTGGGCGGATGGCTTTTTATTCGTTTTTCCTGGCCGCGGGCTTTTGCCGCGGCGCTTGAAGGATCGACGGAGCGTTTACCGCAGGCAGGCAGCGCGGTAGACCAGGTAATCAGAAATTTTCTCAATAAATTTGTTTTTTTATTATTTGGCGCCGAATTGCCCGCGGGTTATATCGATCTTTTTTCACTGCAATCACCGGGAATCATTGCTGACCGCGCCGTGCTGGTGCTGGTTCTTGCGGCTGCCGTGATTGCCGCATTTGAGATAAGCCGTTCCTGGTTTTCCGTTGTATATCTGGTGGTTTTTGGCTTTTTTATCCGGATGGCGGGGGACTCAAACGCCTGGTGGAATGGCGATGTTATTTTTGCCTTTTTGTCCGGTGGCACATTGGTTGCCGCGTTTATTCTGATTGTTGAGCCGTCCAGCGGGGCAAAGTCGGTGCCGGGTAATATTATCGCGGTGATTCTTGCCGCTGTTCTCAGCATGGTCTTTCGGGTTTTTGCCTCCGCATTGTACGGCTGCTTTTTTGCCGTTGCCCTGGTTAACGCCCTTACCCCGTTTTTGCGCAAGCTGGAACGCTGTCTGCTTTATTCGCTCAATCCGGCAATTGAAAGCGCCGCATCCGGAAGAGGCGCCGTTCCCCGGGGGAGCGCCGCTTCCAGAGGAGGTGTTAGGTGAAAGAAACGACTTCGGCGCTGAAGGATCAGGCGATTTTTGCGGGCTGGGTTGCTGCGCTGGTACTCGTTGCCGCGCTGATTTGGTCTTTGAGTTTTTCTTTCCGCGCCGGCTGTTTGATGCGCGCGACAAATAAAATTTTAATAACAATGAATGATAACCGGCATCTTGCCGATCCCGTGCTTCATCCTCCTGCCCTACCGGCTCCCCTGGGTTGCTGGTACCGCCTCCATGGATCCGGTTCCCTCTTTTTTGTATTTGCCATTATGCGGGAAGGCATTCTTGTTCCCTGCGGCGCGGAAATTTCCGGGCAGGGAGAAGTTGTGGAAATAATTCCGCTGGGTAATCATGCGCGGCAGGTAATGGAGCAGATTCCCCAGGGACTGATTCAGGTCTATATCCGCCGCATTGAGTCCGCTGCCGCGGCTATTGTTGACGATGTGTCGGCAAAGGGGAAAGGATGAACAATCTGGCGCACTACCGCATTTTTCATAACAGCGCGGTGGTTTGTCTTTCATGGACCGCGCTGCTGATCATGGCGTCGGACCGGCTTGCCCATGCCATAACCGTTACCGGCGCACTGGTGTGGGTATGCTGCCTTTCATCTTTTACCGCCCATGCCAGCGTAAGGATTCTTCCCCAGAGGGGAAGGGCAGTACTCCTTGCTTTCCTTACCTCGTTCTTTGCCGGCCTCTACCTTTTGCTGCTTTGGATGCTCTCTCCGTTATGCGCTATAGAATCATTTTTTGTCATTTCCCTTATTCCTGTTTTTTGCATGGTATCGGAAATTTTTAAGCAGTTGGGAACCCTCATGCCGGAAGACGCCCTTGTTGCATCCTGTTCCGAGGCCCTGATTCTGGGGGGGCTGATTATTATTTTTGCCCTTATCCGGGAACCGTTTGGCTTTTTGTCGCTTTCTCTGCCCGGAGGAGCGCAAGGTATCATTCTGTTGTTCTCCTTCAAGACAGAATCCTTCCTTCCTATCCGCCTGATAGCCAGTTCTGCCGGGGCATTGCTTCTCCTGGGTTATTTCCTGGGGCTGTACCGGTACTTCGGGGCAAAATACGGACTGCAGGAGGGCAAAGATGGTTTCTAACATGACCTGGCTGGTGATGCTGGCGATTTTTTCCGGTCTTTCCATGAATCTGATTCTGCAATTCGGTCTGAGCCTGAAGGGGATAGCCTTTGATGAAAGTATCGGTGAAGAGAAGCTGCTGGCAGGTTCAGGGGTTCTTTGTATCACGATCATATTTCTCTGGCTGATTCTTTCATGTATACGTTCGGTGTTATTCCTGGGGCTTCTGGAGTATGTCGTGCTTTTTCCGGTAAGCTTTCTGGTTTTTTCGATTCTTGAATGGCTGACCAACAGTTTTATTTTGAAAAAAAACACTGAGGAAGAGGCGATTCTTTTTGGTGATACCGTAACCGGCGGCGCGCTTGCAGGCGCGGCCTTATTTATGACGTTGAATGTAGCGGGAAGCCTTTTCGAGGCGTTTGTGCTTTCCCTGGGTTTTTCCTGTAGTACGGCGCTTGTCATGGTTGTTACCGGTGAGATTCGCCGGCGCGCGGAAATGGAATCAGTTCCCCACTGTCTGCGGGGCGGTCCGTTGGCCCTTATTGCCCTGAGTCTGCTTTCACTGGTATTTGCATCCGGAGCATTGATGCTTTTTGGTGTTTTGGGAGTTCAGTGAGCATGGCAGCCGGAAAAATCAGTCTGGTGCTGGGATCACATGCCCATGTACCCTACGGCGCCGAAACGTCCGAATTTGAAAAGGTTTACGCCGGTCTGCTGCGGCCTTTTGTTTCCGGTCTGTATAAATACCCGCAGATACAGGCGGCGCTGCACTATTCGGGGGTGCTGCTGCATTGGGTTGAACGTTCCCACCCGGAACTGCTCATGTTGATTGAGGACATGGTAGCCCGCAAGCAGGTTGAAATGCTGGGCGGCGGATTTTACGAGCCTATGCTGCCCATTATACCTTTGCAGGATAAAATCGGGCAGATAGAATTGTTAACCACTTACCTCCGCAAACAGTTTGGCAAGCGGCCTCAAGGCTGCTGGATACCGGCTTTTGCATGGGAACAGGGCCTGGTAAGCCCCCTTGCCGCCTGCGGCATGGGTTTTACTTTTCTCGGCGAACAGCAGTTTGTCCTTGCCGGGGGAAACGGCCATGTTCCCTGTATTTGCGAAGATCAGGGAAAACTCATCACCGTGTTTCCCGTTCTGCAGCCGCCGGAAGCGGCGCTTGCCGGTGAAGGTATCTCTCCGCTGTTGTCGGGCCTGCTGGAAAACCGCGGTAAACGGCACTCGAAAGAAGCAGAACTTGTTGTCGCTCTTTTCCCCTTAAAAGTCAGCGCCGGTAAGAATGAATCAACAGAAAACGCATGGGGCCGTTTTTTTGAAGAACTCTCCCGCTGTGAAAGTTACGCCGAAACGGTAATTCCCGGCAGACTGGTTAAAAATCTCAACGGCCTGCAAAAACTGTATATTCCCGATTCATCGGATGCCGCTGACGGTATGCCGCCGCGCCGCTTTATTATTGCACATCCCGAAGCGGACAGGATTCACGCAAAAATGGTTTTTACCAATGTATTGATAAACCAGCTCAGGGGTGATAAATCACGCAAACTTTCCGCCCATGAAGAACTCTGGAAGGCCCAGGGTGACGCTCTTTTCCGGTCTGCCGGCGCGCGGGGGCTGCACAGCCATTTATTGCGCAATGCGGCCTATTGCGCCCTTTTGGGGGCGGAGCGGGTAAGCAGGGAGAAAGGTAAATTTGTCCCCTCGCTCGTACCGTTTGATTTTAACATGGATGGCTCGCAGGAATGGCTTTTTCAGGACACCAAGATTAACTGTTATGTGCAATCAACCGGCGGGGGAATTTTTGAACTGGACTACCTGCCCAAGGCATGGAATTATCTGGATACCTGCAGCGGCAGATTTACCTTTGCCGACCGGCTGCTGCCGTCTGCGTTTAAGCTTGAAAATCTGGAATACGGCGCCATTGACGGAGCCCGGCTATGCTCAGGCGAATCCTATGAGCCGGTCGAGTTGGATAAAGTTCGCCGGAAACTCCGCCTGGTATTGCATCAGATGCCGTCAATCAGCCTGGGAAATATTGAAATTGAGAAGACCTATTCATTGAAAAAAGATTCCGTATGCTCAGGATACGTTTTTACCAACCGCGGAACGGAAAAAGAAACTTTTCAATTTGCGCCGGAGATAGACCTTGCCCTTCCGGGCGAGGGGGACGCCTTTACCCGCTTCTTTGCCTGCAAATCCGCCCAGGCGGATACCGCTCTTGTACAGCCGATCTTGAGCGCCGTAGACGGACTGAAAATTCATGACATAAAAAACGAGGTGCAGATTAACCTGACGGTAAATCGTCCTTTTGACGGCAAAATCTCACCGGTATACATTCCCGATGACATTACCGGCGCGGAACTTTACCAGGCATTCTGTATAATGCCGCTTATTCCCGTATCACTTGAACCGGGCGGCAAGTGGGAACTTGAGTTTACCCTGCGGTTCTCGCATTAAGGCGTCAGTCAGCTTGACAATCAGATATGTATATTATATGGTTACCTATGTTGAAATCTTGAACAAGGGCGTTCATCAGATGGTGCGGGAGCGGCAGGCTTCCGCGCATATCATGTGATGAACGCTTTTTTTTTGGAGGATATATGCAGTATGAAGGCCAGGCACAGCCGCAATGCGGTTGTGTTCGGTTGGACTCGCCGCTCTCGCGGCTTAATGAAGGGCAAGTGCGGATACCGTCCGGCTGCGCCATATCGGGTATTATTGATAAAACAGGGCGGCGCATGAGCGGAGAAGCGATTATTAAATCCATTTCCGTTATGCATGACCGCTCAAATGGTCTGGGCGGCGGCTTTGCCGCATACGGAATATACCCTGAATACAAAGATTATTATGCTTTGCATTTATTTTATGAGTCTGTATCCGCAAAAAAAGAATGTGAGGAATTTCTGGAAGAACATTTTGACATCATCAACCTTTCCAAAATACCCACGAAAAAAATAAAAGAAATTACCGATGAGCCGCTGATTTGGCGTTACTTTGTCACGCCCCTGCCGACGAAACTTGCCGACAGCCAGCTTGATGAGCGGGAGTTTACCGCCAAATGCGTGTTCCGCGTCAACACCAGGATTGAGGGCGCTTATGTTTTTTCCAGCGGAAAGAATATGGGCGTGTTCAAGGCGGTGGGATTCCCCGAAGATGTGGGCCGGTTTTACAAACTTGAGGAATATGAAGGCTGGTGCTTTACGGCGCACGGGCGTTACCCGACCAATACGCCGGGCTGGTGGGGCGGCGCTCATCCGTTTTCACTTCTTGATTATTCCGTAGTGCATAACGGCGAAATATCTTCCTACGATACCAACCGGCGCGCTATTGAAATGTACGGCTACAAATGCACGCTCCAGACCGACACCGAAGTCATTACTTATATTATAGATTACCTCCACAGAAAAAAGAAACTTTCTTTTGTTGAAATCGCTTCAGTCATCGCCGCTTCGTTCTGGCAGACCATAGAAAAGCAGCCAAAGGAAGAGCGGGAGACGCATGAATTTCTGCGCGTAATGTTCAGCGCACAGCTTATAACCGGCCCGTTTTCAATCCTGGTAGGATTTGACGGCGGGCTTATGGCGTTAAACGACAGGCTCAAACTGCGGAGCATGGTGGTTGGAGAAAAGGGCGACCTTGTATATATATCAAGCGAGGAAGCGGCCATCCGCATCATTGAACCGAATCTTGACGTTATTTGGGCGCCAAAAGGCGGCCAGCCTGTTATTGTTTACCTGAACGGAGGGCTGGTATAATGGCAATAAATTTTTTATATCCCGAATATGAAATGATAAGGAATTACGACCGGTGTATTGCCTGCCGAGCCTGTGAACGTCAGTGCGCCAATGAAGCGCATGAATATGTCGCCGACATGGGCAAGATGTTATGTGACGATACAAAATGCGTAAACTGTCACCGTTGTGTTTCGCTTTGTCCCACCCGCGCCCTCAAGATTATAAAAAGCGGCAACACCTATAAGCAGAATGAGAACTGGAACGGTAAAACCATTAATGAAATTTACAAACAGGCGGAATCAAGCGGCGTTCTGCTGTCAAGCATGGGTAATCCCGAAAATTATCCGGTTTATTTTGATAAAATACTCTTAAACGCTTCGCAGGTTACCAATCCGTCCATAGACCCCTTGCGCGAGCCGATGGAGACAAGAATATCTCTTGGCGCGAAGCCCGTAAATATAGAACGTGACGGAAACGGCAGAATCATTAACAACCTGCCGCCGCAGCTGCACCTGTCAATGCCGGTAATGTTCTCCGCGATGAGTTACGGTTCCATAAGCTACAACGCGCATGAAAGTTTGGCGCGCGCCGCGGAAGAACTGGGCATCCTGTACAACACCGGCGAAGGCGGTCTGCATGAGGATTTTTACCGTTATGGTCAAAACACGATAGTGCAGGTCGCGTCGGGCCGCTTCGGTGTTCATCCGCAGTATCTGAACTCAGGCATAGCGATAGAAATAAAAATGGGTCAGGGCGCAAAACCCGGTATCGGGGGACATCTGCCGGGCGCGAAAATAGTCGGCGACATTTCCCGCACCAGAATGATCCCCGAAGGCAGCGATGCGATTTCTCCCGCGCCTCACCACGACATTTATTCGATTGAAGATTTGCGGCAGTTGGTCTTCTCTCTGAAAGAGGCGACCAATTATCAAAAGCCGGTCATTGTCAAAATTGCCGCCGTCCATAATGTTACGGCGATTGCAAGCGGCATTGCCAGAAGCGGCGCCGACATTATTGCCATCGACGGCTTTCGCGGCGGAACGGGAGCCGCGCCGACGCGCATACGCGACCATGTCGGCATCCCCATAGAACTTGCCCTTGCCGGCGTTGACAAACGCCTGCGCGACGAAGGAATTCGCGACAGCGTATCCATCGTTGTCGGCGGCAGCATCCGTTCCAGCGCCGATATTGTAAAAGCGCTCGCTCTGGGCGCGGACTGCGTATACATAGCCACGTCGGCGCTGATTGCGCTCGGTTGTCATTTGTGCAGAAGCTGCCACGGCGGCAAATGCAACTGGGGCATCGCGACTCAGGTTCCCGAACTGGTCAAGCGGCTTAACCCCGACCTTGGATACAAACGCCTTATCAATCTGCTGACCGCCTGGCAGCATGAAATTAAAGAAATGATGGGCGGCATGGGCATTAACTCAATTGACGGCCTGAAAGGGAACCGGCTGATGCTGCGCGGCGTGGGCTTAAACGAAAAAGAGCTTGAGATTTTAGGCATTAAACACGCGGGAGAGTAGGGCGGATAACAACACCTTCTCCCTTCTTGGCGCTCTTTGTGTGTATTCTTACTTAGGCAAAAAAAATCCCTGCCTCGCGGCAGGGCGGCCACCCAGAGCATAATTTAATATTAACCCCAAGCACTATAAAATATATCGTGTTTGGGAATAAAAGTCAAGCATTTTCTGCCGGAAAAATACCGCGATTTCAGATTTGGGCTGCCGATGTTTTACATTGAGACAAAAGGGCCTTGTTCAGGGTTTCATCAAGCAACTGTTTCATATCTTCTCTAATCTCCAGACGAAGCCGTTCAAATTCCGCATGGGGAGAAAGAGAGTCAATAAATAATTCATGAATTTCTATGTTCAATGCCTCGGCTATACGTTCTACCAGTTCCAGAGTGGGATTATTGCGGGAGAGTTCTATCATTCCTATATGGTGGGTAGATACATTGACCTTTTCAGCCAGTTGCGCCTGGGTAAGACCGCATTTTCGGCGGTGTTTTCTTAAATTTTGGACGAAAATGCTCTGGTGACGTACCATTTTATTACCTTAGAAGTAATAATAAATCATATAGACTTCTTGACAAACTATGTTCAGAATAGTAATTTACTACTATATACATAGTATTTATGTAGTAATAAAACAGGAGGAATTTTATGAAAATGAGCATAAAATATCGATTAAGTGTCGCTATTGTGGCGGCAATCGTATTCAGCGCGTTTCTGCCACTGACAAGCTGCGACAACGGCGCATCGCCGTCAGGCGGCATGTTCTTCCCGCCCCCTGTCACACCCTCCGCCACGGTCATTACCATAGCCGCCATTCAGGGCGTCACCGTCCCGGTAACCGGAGGAATCCCGGTTACCAGGATTACCGAGAACGCCCAGTACAGCGGAACCATCGCCTGGAACGGTAACCCGTCCGCTTTTGCCGCCAATACGCGATATACAGCGACCATTACCCTGACCGCGAAAACCGACTACACTCTGCAAGGGGTTGCGGCGAACTTTTTCAGGGTTGCGGGGGCGACATCAGTAAGTAACAATGCCCATTCCGGCGTTGTTACCGCGGTATTCCCGGCAACGACCGACGCGCCGCCATCTATAATAATAATATCCGCCATACAGGGCGTTACCATTCCGGCACAGGGTGAAACGCCGGTTATCCGCATTAGCGAAAACGAACAATACAGCGGAACCGTCGCCTGGTCGCCGAATCACCCGGCCTTTGCCGCGGCAACCCAATACACGGCAACCATTACCCTCACGCCGA
>Ga0268262_10003057_pt1 | contig 18551 bp, 15 predicted proteins | sample TergutNc150P3_FD_190354 | JGI IMG/M metagenome (GOLD analysis project Ga0268262, IMG submission 190354) | Nasutitermes corniger P3 segment gut microbial community from laboratory colony in Florida, USA - Nc150 P3 (SPAdes) (version 2) | ecosystem: Host-associated > Arthropoda: Insects >...
TAAAATAACACACCCTAGCCCAATTTTTTAAATTTTGTTACAATACGCTTATGTTAGATTATAAATTTATCGCGGAAAATTTGCATGCGGTAACGGCAAACATTGCCGACCGTTTTATGAAAGCCAATGCGGAGGCGGTAGCGCGCCTGTATAACAAAAGAACGGAACTTGCCACCAAGTTACAATCGTTTCAGCAGAAGCGTAACGCAAACGCCGATGCCATGAAGGGCAAGCTTGCTCAGGAAGAGCGTAATGTTCTTATTGAAGAAGGGAAAAAATTAAAAGAAGAAATCTCCGTAGCGGAAAACGAATTAACCTCTGTGGAAGCGGAACTTTTAACGGAGGCGCGGAAAATTCCCAACATGGCGCACCCTGACGCGCCGGTCGGCAAGGAAGACAAGGACAATCTTGAGGTAAAGAGGGTAGGGGAGCCGACCAAATTTGATTTTGAACCCGCCGACCATGTGAAGCTGGGTCAGGATCTCGATGTTATCGACTTTGATTCGGGAACAAAAGTTTCGGGCACTAAATTTTACTATCTTAAAAACGAAGGCGTATATCTTGAGCTTGGTCTTATCCGTTACGCGCTTGATATTCTGCAAAAAAAAGGATTTACCCCCTTTATCACTCCCGACATTGCGCGCGAGGAAATACTTGAGGGCATAGGATTTAATCCAAGGGGAGCGGAATCCAATGTGTATACGCTTGAAGGTGAAGAAACCTGTCTTGTAGGCACTGCGGAAATTACCCTTGGCGGCTATTACTCCAACATGATCTTGCCGAAAGAGAAACTTCCCCTGCGGATGGCCGGTCTTTCACACTGTTTCCGCCGTGAAGCGGGCGCGGCGGGACAATTTTCCAAAGGACTCTACCGCGTTCATCAGTTTACAAAACTTGAAATGTTCGTTTACTGTCTGCCCGAAGAGTCCGGTCTCTTTCATGAGGAATTGCGCTTAATCGAAGAAGAAATTTTTAAGGGTCTTAACATACCTTTCCGCGTGGTGGATACCTGCACCGGCGACTTAGGCGCGCCCGCCTACCGCAAATGGGACTTGGAAGCGTGGATGCCCGGGCGCAACGGCGGCGAATGGGGCGAAGTAACCTCTACCTCAAACTGTACGGATTATCAGGCGAGAAGGCTCAACATCCGCTTTAAAGACGACGACGGTAAAAATAAATATGTCCACATGTTGAACGGAACCGCAATCGCTATTTCCCGCGCAATCATCGCCGTTTTGGAAAACTTCCAGCAAGCGGACGGCACTGTGCGTATTCCGAAAGCGTTGGTTCCCTACTGCGGGTTTGATGTTATAAAGAAGAAATAAGAGATTGTAACGCGAACTAAGAGCGAACCAGAGAGAAACAAGGTAAATTACCTTTTTTCTCTCTGCTTTTCATGCTATATTTAAATCATGAGTGTTACACAAACTGTAGAGATACCTGCCAGTCACAGGCTGACTATTGATGTGCCCCCCGAAGTTCCGACGGGAAAGGCTGAAATTACCTTTACCTCTCATGCGACAGTGCAACAAGCGAAGAGACAACGTGAATTCGGCTGCGCTAAAGGGCAGTTTCGCATGGCTGATGATTTTGATGCTCCGCTTGATGACTTCAAGGACTATATGTAAATGAACAATTATTTGCTTGATACTAAATTGATGAGCAAATGACTCTCATCACCGCTGACGAGAATATTACCCAATACGATGTTCCTTTGATTTGGTAGTTTCATCCGCTCACTCTTCATCATTAATTACATCTTTTGGGAGCGTGGGCGAAAAGCCATACCAGCTCCGGTGTGGCGAGGGTTGAATAGCCGCACGTTTTTTGTTTGGCATTATTGGTATGTTTTGATGGACGCTTAGACGTGGCATTGTAGGAAGCACGCCAAGTCGCCGTTATGTCTTTCCGCCCACGCTCCCTGAAAATATTAATCAGTAAATAAAAAAATATTTGCCCGTGTTACTTTTATTGGGCATACATCTTTAACGCTCATAAATGTTGGGAAAAAAGAGGCAGGTCGCTTCGACAAGCTCAGCGACCTGAGGACTCCTCTATTTTCTGTAATATCTGTCTGTTTGTGCGGTTAGTGCGTTACCGTAAAACTTTTGTTCCCGTACAACCACTTCTGAATCGGTTTCTGATAAAACAGTAACCGTTTCAGATCTGTTATTTTGAGAATTTCCTGAATATATCGTATTCGTCATTGTAAATTTTATACCTTCTTTGATTGTCACACTGGTACTTGTTTCAGTTGATTCCAAACTCTTAGAGGTATTACCGTCATATTGCACATATCTCTCACGGATTGTATTGTTGTCGTTGTAGGTGTAGTAGGTATAGTAATAACGTCCCACATAATTACCCTGTGTTTTCTCATATGTTACTTCTTCCAACATTTTGCCATTATTGCCGTAGGTCGTGGTACGTCTTAACTCGCCATCCTCATATTCTTTTTCTTCTATTTTTTTGCCGTTTTGGTATTTATATTCCTCATATTCCCCTGCGTCTTTACTGGTATTATGATATTTGTAGGTCTTTATTCCGCCGGTATCACTGAGCAACTCAATTGTCCAATTGACAGTCTGATCATAAGTTAGTGGATAGTCTGGTGGTACCGCCTGATTGGTATTGATGGTCTGAGTCACCACTTCCCTTAATATCAAGACGGTTGCTGTATCATATTCAATTGTATACGTGACGGTCTGATTCCGGAATTGCCCATTACTATAAGTAGATTCACTTGTTTGTGTCTGTGTAACAGTCTGTCCATTTCGAATATAATGCGAGGTTTGGGAAGCCGTTCCTGAGCTGCTTGTCGAGGTAGTAGTATATTTTTGCTCATAATTCGTGTCGCTTGTGCCTTTTATAATCATGTGTGCAGTCTGATAGGAAGTTGTTCCTGAACTGCTTGTCGAGGTAGTAGTATATTTTTGTTCCTGCTCCAAGTAGCTTGTACGATATGTAATCCAGTTATAATTTGTTTCACCGGAAACAGAAGCTACTCCATTACTCACATTGTAATGGATAATTTTTCTTTCGAGCCAGTTGCCGCCTGTGTTTATCTCTTCTTCTCCACCGTTGTTGTTATTATTGTTATTATTAACAATCGGCGTGAGCGGTCCCGGCGCGGTTATCGGTTCTCCGCCCTCAACAGCTATAGGTCCGTTAATTGCCGTCATCTGTCCGTTGCCGACGGTTACGCTAAGCGGCTGTTCGCTGTTATTTTGTTTCAGCGTCAAAGTACCGTCAGTTCCTTTTTCTGAGACAACGCCCGTGATAATCTTATCAGGCTGTCCTGCCTCCTTTATCGTAATCACATAAGTGTCGCCTTCCGCGACTCCGGAACCGCTTACCGTGATAATAAAAATATACGTTTTCCCCGCGGTGTCCGTACTTTCGTACTTAACTGTCTTAGGCGCGTCCTTACCGTCGTCTTTCACACCTTCTTCAGACTCAGGACACCCGCCGAGAACCAGCATTACTGCCAGTAAGCCAATCAAGAGTTTTTTGTTCGCCATTTTTTTCTCTCCATGTACTAAGAATTTCACCTCATTTTCCTGTATAAAATAAACGTTCGTTTTTTCTATACAGCTTTATAGGTGAAAAACTGTTTTATTTTGCAGGATTGATTAGGTATGTATTTCTCGATTTTTTGTATTTCTTTTTAAATTTTGCTTTACAAAACTAAAAATTTGTAGTAATATCTCATTATTCAGGTGTTACTTGTATATGTTAAGACTGTATAAAAAAAACGAACGTTTAATATAGACAAAAACATAGGTAAAATCCCCTATAAAACGGCATTTTTTTCTCTTGTCTGCTGCCTGCACAGAGAGAGCGACATAAAGCTTAAATTTTTCATGGTTCGTGTAGTTAGCGAAAAAAATAATTATGGGAAGAATATAAATAATCAGCTATTCTTGTAATTGTCTATAAGATTAGCAATCTTTATAAATTCGCTGTGGAGAAGATGCTCTGATATTGATTCCAGCAGCTTATTAACCGTAAAGGGCAATTTTTTTTCTTTAATCTGCGCCAGCGTCTTTTTCACGGTTTTTTTATCAAATTCAATACTGGCTTTTTGCATATGTGACAACTGTTCAATAAGATCCGCGCTCTCTTCTTCGCTCATAACGACGTCTGCTTTATCGTCGGTATCGTCTTTATTCGGATTGACTTTCTGAATTACCGCCCTCAATGCCGATATAAAACCGGGTGTATCGTTTGATATTTCGGTAATATTTTGCTCTCGTCCCGCTTCTTCCAATTTGCCGGCGGCGGCTGAAAGTTCAACCTCCCCGATATTAGCCAGCGCGCTTTTCATTGCGTGGATATTGACTACATACATTTGCGTATCGTCGGCTCTGCGGTAATTATTTGAATGTATTGTTTCCAGTATGGCGACGGCTTTTTGCGCGTCCCTTACAAAAATTTTTATAAGTTCGGCGTTTACGGACTGTTGCTGATCGGCGCCATTTTTAATATTGTCTTTAACTTGCCGCGCGGCTTCAATAGTTTCCGCCGGATACTTGTCGCGTATCATTTTGTTTAATACGGCGTTTAATTGGTGTATATCTATAGGTTTGGATATAAATCCGTCAAATCCGTTTGCCATAAAGACTTCCGTCTGTCCTGTCAGCGCGTTAGCTGTCAACGCTACAATGGGCTGCGTATACCCCAATTCGCGTATTTTTTTTGCCGCCTCAATACCGTCCATTTTGGGCATGAAATGGTCCATAAAAATAACGTCGTATTTCAGACCGCTTTTGATTTTATCTATTGCTTCAAACCCGCTCATCGCCGTATCTATTGACAATCCGTAAGGAGACATAAGCCCCTTGGCGACATACAGATTTGTTTCCACATCGTCTACTATAAGAACTTTACCGTAAGGCATATACTCGCGCACAACCTGCGGAGCCTTTTTAATCTGTGACATTCTGCCAAGACGGAACTGCATCAGGTTTTCAACTACAGCCTTGCCCAGAATCCCTTTATCAACAATTCCCTGAGGCAGACGAATCGTGAACGAGGAGCCTTTGTTTTTTGTGCTTTCCACTAAAATCTCGCCGTTCATTAAGTCTACAAGACGTTTTGTGATATTCATGCCTAACCCCGCTCCCTCGGTTGTGCGGTTGGCTTCCAGATTAAAACGGGTATACTCGTCAAACAGTTTGTCTATTTGTTCACGGGTCATACCCTGCCCTGTGTCGCTTACACGGAACAAGAGCGTAATTATGGATGGATCATCAGACGATTCAACGGCGATTGACAGCGAAATCTTACCCGCGTCCGTATATTTAAACGCGTTGGAAAGCAGATTGTTCAGAATCTGTTTAATGCGCAATTCGTCGCCGAACAATGTCATTGGAATGTTTTCGTCTATATAAAGGTCAAATATAATCGGCTTACTGTCGAATCGCATGATATTCAGATGAACAGTGTCGTTGATCAGGCTTGGTACGTCGTAATTAATCGGCGTTAACTCCAGTTTACCCGCCTCTATTTTTGACAGATCGAGTATGTCGTTTATAATGCCGAGCAATAAATAGCCTGAATTGTAGATCCTGCTTAACGCTTCCTGCATATCATGTGAAAGCGCTTCGTTCTGCAGTAGAATTTCGGTGATGCCCAAAATAGCGTTCATAGGCGTGCGTATTTCGTGGCTTACCTTTGCAAGGAAAGCTGATTTAGCGGCATTAGCCGCTTCCGCATCGGCTTGTTTTTTTGTCATCTGTTTCAGGTTTGTAATGTCTTGTACTACTTCGATGTATCCCATAATTTTTTCGTTTACATCTTTAAGCATTGCGACATCAACCTGATACGACGAATCTCTATGCGAAAAATAAGTTTGATGAAGACCCCTTTTTGCGCAGGCAATACCGCAGTCTTCAGTATTACAGATGCTGGACCCCCAGTTACTGCATGGTTTGCCTATTGCGTCTTCAAGCGTTATTCCTAAAAATCTTTCAACGGCTTCGTTTATAAACGTCCAATTTGTATCCGCGTCCGTAACGGTTATAGGCAATGGTATGGCGTTAAGAATTGAGTTATACCAATGCGCCATCGTTCGGGATTTTTCATTTTCTTTGTTTATCTCATTAAAAATTACAAGCAATATCAAGATAAGCGCCGTTGCTAATACAGCGCCCATCGCGGTTAGTACCAGCGCCATGATTCTTGTGCTTTTATAGTATATATCTTTAGGCGTTACAACACCCATATACCAGCCATTTTGCAGCCTTTCCATAAATACAATAGATTCAATGTTGCGGTAGTCGGTTGTTATCACCTCATAAACATAGCCATTCTTAATTAATTCATTTTCATAAGTGGAGATATGGCTTTTTACTTCGCTGAACGGTAAACCTATTATGGAAGGTTCAGGATGGGCGATTAAAATCATGTCTTGACTTAACAGGAATCCGTATCCTTTTTCGGCGAACTGCGTATTAACGGCATGCTGTCTGATCCTGTCAAGTTTTAAATCCAAACATATAATTCCAATTTCTTTGCCTTTGTCGTCAAAAATAAGGCGGGAAAATGAAATGACTGCCAGCGATCCTGTTCTTATATTTACATAGGGTTCGGTTATTCCTATATCGCCGTTCGCCTTGACAGCCGCAATGTACCAAGGGCGATCTTGCAGTGAATAGTCTTTTGGAGGAATCCAGTCCGCTCCTTCCGTGAAATATCTGTTTCCAAAAACATTAAAATAACCGTAAAAACTGATGATGCCGATAAGACGATTTTTTTCGTTATTCTGCATATAATGATTTATATAGTGTATATATTCACGCACAGTATTATCGGTATCCCCTCGGGCAATCATTCCCCGTATGGTTTCCGCAAAGCCTGCCAGAATGGTTTCCGGCTCCTTTAGATCGGCTTTAATACTTGCTTCCGTATATAAAATCGCTTCTTTTACAGATCTCTTTAAGTGGTTGCGTTCAATGTCGCTCACAAACATGTAGCTTGCAAGAACCATCAGAGCAAAGGCAAGCGCTACAAATATTATTTGCATATACCGAATTATCATCTTTCGCGTTTTTTGCTCTAAGAGATTCATTGCTTGCATAAAATCACCATATACAATAATTTTAATATACTATTTTGTAAATTTCACGCGGAATTTTATGAAAAGTGCTGTTGTTTTAACGCCATTTGCCATCTTTGTCGTAAAATCCATAAAAACAGGGCTATAATCCGCAGGGCAAAAATAATCGCAAAAGCAAGTCTTAGCCCGTCTCTGCCGCCGCCAAGCGCCCGGTAAAGGGCGACGCCCGCCATGGGCATTACCGCGTTTGAAAGGCATACAAGGCAGGTATAGACCGATATTGAAAAACTGACGTTTTCCTCGTCCGCCGCCTGCAAAAGGCATTGGATCATATTCAATGTAGTGGTCGCAAGCGGCAGGCTGGCTATCGCGTGTAATGTCAAAAAAACATATGGCGCTATAGAAATAGGCAAACTAAGCGAGATAATCATCGCGACAGGACATAGGCTTAACCCTATAATGCCAAAGGCGACAGGAAGTACAACCCCGTGTTTTTCATTTACGCGGCTCCAGAAACGCATTGTTAAGAACTGAACGACCGTCGCGCCCAAGGTTGTAAGCCCAATCTGAAACTCGTTCATTTTTAAATAACTGAACTGCCCTAAAAAGTACAAAGTCCAGTCAAAATGCCATGTCATGTAAAAGAAAAGGGCGGCAGCTAAAAACAGCAAATATTGCCTATTATGCAAAACGCTTTTTACGGCTCTTTTTACCTCATAAAAAGAAACGCTCTTTGGCGCAACATAACGAACAGCCTTAATTTTACGGTAATTGAGCGCAGCCAAAACCAGAGCCAGCGCCGCGCACAAATAAAAACTCTGATGAACAATAATTTTCCCTCTGCCGGCTTGAGTGTGCAGTAATATTGTCCCGACCAACAGCGGCAGGGGTATACTGATAAAAACATCCATGTGAGAGCGCTTTGTTAAAACATAGTTGCGCTCATGTATTTCCACGACTTCGGGAAGAAACGACTGCCATGAAATGTTATAAGTAGCCATAGCGCCTACCGCCAGCGCAAGGAAGACCAGAAAAAAGTAAATTGAATATTCGGGAACAATTTCATTCCCGCTGTTTGTAAACTTAAAAAACGGCGATAAACCGCAGAACAGATACCCAATCGCGCTGGTAATCAATGCGCCGATTATTATTCTGCGTTTATTATGGAGGCTTCCGGCAAAAAGTCCGCCCGGTATCAGTATAAGCATAGTGAATATTTGCGGCAAAAATTGCACAAGGCTTAATTGGTATTCCCCCGCCCCAAGTCTCATAGCAAACAAATTGTTGTTATTGGTAGCGATGTTTACAGCCAACGCCGCAAAAAGTCCGTCCATTGCGTACCGCATGGCGATAGGTTTGGAGGCGGCGAAGTTTTTAATTCGGGTAACAGGATTAATTAACATATTTTACTAATTTATATATATACTTATATTAGATGAATGGCGTAATGTAAACAAGGAGGCGAATAAATGACAGTTGTAAAAGCGGAAAATGTAGTAAAGGATTACGGTCTTAATGATCAGACGGTACACGCTCTGCGCGGCGTTAACCTTGAATTTCAGGGCGGCGAATTTACCGCTATTGCCGGTCCTTCGGGGAGCGGCAAATCTACGTTTCTTCATTTAGTCGGCTGCCTTGACACTCTTACAGGCGGAAGCATGCTGATAGGCGGCTCGGATACCGGGAAAATGTCCCGTCAGCAGTTGGCGCTTTTGCGGCGGCTCAGTATAGGTTTTATCTTTCAGGCTTACAATTTAATTCCCGTTCTATCGGCGGAAGAAAATATTTCTTTTCCTCTGTCACTGCAGGGCGTTCCCCAAAAAGAAATCAAAGAGCTTACCGAAAAAGCTCTGCATGATGTGGGTCTTGACGGAATGGCAAAGCGCCGTCCCAAAGAGATGTCCGGCGGACAGCAGCAGCGGGTAGCTATCGCGCGGGCGCTGGTAAAAAAACCGGCGCTTATTCTTGCGGACGAGCCAACCGCTAATCTTGATTCTACCATCGGGCGCGAGATTCTTGAATTGATGTTAGCTTTGAACAAGTCCGAAGGGACGACATTCATTTTCTCCACGCATGATCAAATGGTTATGGATTACGCGCGCCGTCTTGTGCGTATCCGCGACGGACAGATTGAAAGCGACGAAGTAAAGGGGGGCGCATGACTTTATCCGGTATTTGGGAACTAAAGAAAATTGCCATGCGCAACCTTGCGCGGCACAAGGTAAAAACGATTCTTACCTCTGCGGCGATAATGGTAAGCGTAGCCGTGTTTATTTTTTTGAACGGCTGGCTGAGAGGAATGATAATCGACTCACGGAGAAATATCATAAATTACGAGATGGGCGCGGCTAAACTGCAAACAAAACTTTACTTTGAGAAAAAAGACGAGATGCCCAGTTACGAAAATTTTACCGATTGGGAAAAATATCACGACGCGCTGGATACGGAAGGCTATGTAAGCGCGCCGCGTTATGTGTTTTCCGGCACTCTGTTTTCAGTTTCCGGTTCAGCGCCGATTGTTTTTTACGGAGTGGATCCGGTATTTGAAGCTGAAACAATGCGCTATGTCCCCTTTGTGGATTTCGGACGTTTCCCGCAAAACGGAGATTTTGGAATCGCGCTTGGAACGTATGCCGCTGAAAAACTCAAAGTGGGTATTCCCGCGCGTCCGTACCGGCAGGAACTGGAAGAACTGATAGATTCCGCCTCGCAGAACAGCGCCGACGCTGATTTTATCCGCTCTCTTTATACCGCCGCTTCCGGGAAAAAGGCTTTCTGGGAATTAGATAAAAAAACAACGGAACCTCAACCGGGCGCAAAGCGCGAAGGTTCCCCTCTTGAAGGCAACGAGCGTATAATCTTAAAAAAAGACGCTTCACGTTCTGATCTTGACCGTTACTGGAATATTCTTGACGCGTCAGGACGCAACGATGTGCGGATTAACGCTGTAATTGACATTAAAGCCGTACCTGAAACAATTCGCGCCGACAAATGGGAAGTAGAGCTTTTCCCCGCTCTGCGTAACGAGGATAAATCGCTTGTAGAAGCCGCCTACGAGTATCAGGATTTTATCGGCGGCTATCTTCTTGTCGAGGAAGATGAAAAGGCGCTTAACAATGTTCTTGCCGCCATGATTCGCGCGGGCTATTCGGGAGCGGTGCGCCATGTGAATCAAATTTTGGACGCAAAAGTAATAGGCGTTATCAATTCTCCGGCTCCGCTCCCCAACGGCAATACCGCCTATATTCCTCTGGACGTTTTGCAAGACGAGTCGGGTATGATGCTTGAAGGCGCGGTAACGGAACTTGTTATCCGCGAAAAAAACGCGCCCGATTCCCGTCTTCCGGGAAAGAGTGAAAGCGCCGCCGTCATTACCGCCGCGCTGGAGCGAGGTCTTGCCAAAGCCGGCTATGTTATGCCAAATGAACTGATTGTGCATACTTGGGAAGAGTATATGCAGGACTATCTTGGTTACGAAGCGATTGAAAATACAATGCCGCAGGTGGTAGCCGCTCTGTTACTGCTGTTATCCTTTCTTGGAATTTCAAACACGATCCTTCTTGCCATACTGGAGCGCACAAAAGAAACCGGCATGATGAGGGCTATGGGTATGACCGACCGGCAAATGATTTTGGTCTATATGCTCGAAGCGGGCTTTCTGGGATTTATCGGATCGGTTTTGGGGATAATTCTCGGCTGTATTATAAATTATCCAATGGTAAAGTACGGCATGGATTTCAGCTCTGTGGCTGATGTTATGGGCGGCAGCGGTATTGGTTTCCGCACCACGTCGTCTTTCCGCAGTATATGGAATGTACCGGTAATTATCGGTTCCGGCATAATAGCGACAATTATTTCGTCATGTATGGCTTTCTTCCCCACACATCGCGCGTTAAAAATGCCGATTACCGAAAGTTTAAGGTTCGAGTGAGGTGAAAAATGACAGTTAAATACAAACGAGACGGAACCGGCGCCGCTATCAGAATTACCCAGCGTATTAGACAAGGCGGCACAGGCGCTTTGATAAAAATCGCTTACAGAAATATTTGGCGTAACAAACGGCGGACATTTTTTTGTATTGCGGCGGTCGGAATAGCGGTGTTTTTTATCGTGCTATATTCATCAATGATAGAAGGAATGCTCAGGAATATTATCGACGTTGTGCAAATTTATAACTTGGGACACGTCAAAGTTGTTTCGTCTCAGTACGATGCGGAAAACGAGTATATGCCGGTGCAGTATCCTGTATCCGACGGTAAAAGCTGGAAAGAACTTGCCGCTTCGATTAAAAAAATCCCCGGTGTGCGCGCCGTGTTTCCAAGGATTTCATCTCTTGCGACATTGCAGGAAAGCACAACCAAACACGCCGTACTGTGGGGGCTTTTTATAGAAGATGAAATGGCGGCGAATCATTTCAACCTGACGGATCGCAGTGACGGGTTGTTGGAAGGTCGCTATCCCAAGCCCGGAACCAACGAATGCGCGATAGGGCGCGTCTTTGCCCATAAATCGGGATTGTCTGTCGGCGACAGGATTCCGCTTAAAACAGTCTCCGCTCAATTTTCAGATAAGATATGGAGCCCTGTCATTACCGGAATTTTCAATTTTGATTATATCAAGTATGATGAGCAATTTATCATCGTGGACATTGAGCGGCTCCAGCGATTGTTGGTGCTGGGCGAAGGAACGCAGTCTTTGGTAATTTTTGCGGATAACGAAAAAGAAAGCGGCGCGATTGCCGCTAAAGCGCAAAACATTCTTGGACAGGGCAATGTCGTTACAGAATGGCGCGACAATTACTGGGTTGCGATGATGGGAATGGTAACCCCAATCTACACGATGATCTTTCTTGTCTTCCTGATTGTAGCCAGTTTCCTAATCATTAATACTGTAGTAATGATTATTCACGAGCGGATAAAAGAAATCGGCATGATGGGCTGTCTGGGTATGACACGCGCCGAAATTGTAAAAGTGTTTTTCTTTGAATCTCTTTTTCTTGCCATGTTAGGCGCGTTTGCCGGAGTGATTGTCGGCGGTATTATTGCCGGAATCGGGTCAGTGTATCCTATCCGCATGGGGGATATGTACGGAGACACATTCAGCGAAATGCCGCTTGGCAACGCTATTTTTCTTGGAATTAGTCCGTTTATACTTATTCGCGCGTGGCTTATGGGCGTTGTGGTAACGTCTCTCTTTACGCTGATACCGTCGCTGAAAAGCGCGTTTGTAGAACCTGTTGAGGCATTGAGGAGGTAAATTATGAAGAAGATTATTTTTTTTAATGTGTTATTGGTACTTGCAGCCGCATTCGCTTTTTCTCAAACTCCGTCCGCGGCGGAATTACTGCGGCGGGTAGACAACAATGAAATTTACTCAACCATTGAGTACGAAGGCGAGATAATCATTGAGTATCAGGGACGCCGTTATGTGAAAACAATGAAGGCATGGGGCAGGGGAAACACGCACAGTTTTGTGGAGTTTACCAACCCCGAAGACAGGGGAACAAAGTATTTAAAAAGAGACGGCAGGCTCTATGTGTATTCGCCCGACACGGAAGAAGTAATGTTGATTTCAGGGCACATGCTAAAAGAATCAATGATGGGTTCCGATATGTCCTACGAAGACACGCTGAATAACGAAACTTTAGCCGGTCGCTATGATCCTGTTGTCGCCGGTTCTGAAACCGTGAATGGGCGGGATGCGTGGGTTTTGGAACTTAAAGCAAAAACTAAAACAGAAAGTTATCCTTCGCGCAAGCTGTGGATAGACAAAGAAAACGGCGATCTTTTACGCTATGAGCTTTTCGCTCTTTCAGGAGTCAAGCTGAAAGATTATAATTTATTGAAGGTAGAAGTAATCAGCGGACGGCGTTTCCCTGTGGAACTGGAAATGCGCGACCTTATGCGAAAAAACAGCAAAACTTCCTTTGTTATGAGAAAAGTAGTATTGGATAGACCTATTCCTGATTCTGTGTTCAGCCAGAGGAACTTGGAGAGGTAATGAAAAAGCAGTTTATTTCTCTGCTGTTTATAATTGCCTTTTTCACAATCAGCGGTCTTAACCTTCACGCCCAAGGAATGACTGTATCTGGGATACTGGATTCTTCTGTGCAAGCTACGGCGGGCGACGCGCCGGGGTTTTCGCTGGGAATGGAAGAATACGCTAACATAAGATTTCAATCTAAAATCAGGGACAGGGCGACAGTCTACGGCGCGGTAAACTTAATAGCCGCTACGGGAAATTATGCGGCTAATGCGATGGGTATGGCGGCTCTTGGAGTCGGCTCTCCTTTTGATTCAACCCCTTATGTTTACGGAGAAAATTATATCGCCGGAATAGAACTAGAGCGTCTTTATTTTCGGCTGTTAGGTGAATCGGTGAGTTTTGACGGCGGATTGATGCGTCTTCCGTTTGGTTATGGGCAGGTATGGGGGTCTTCGGATTTTCTCAATCCAAGGAATCCGTTAATACCGGATGCCCGTCCGCGCGCAGTTTTAGGAACCGCTTTTTTCTGGTATCCAACGGAAGAAACTAAACTGTTAACATTTTATTCCGCGCCGCGCGATGCGCTTTCACAAAAAGGAGAAGGTTCTTTTGCGGGATTGTCTTTTGATAAACACTGGAATAAGGCGAGTATTCAGACGCTGTACAGTTTTGAAACGCCGAAGGAAGATTCAGATAACGGTATTCACCGCGCGGGACTTTCCGTAAAAGCCGATTTAATATTGGGATTTGTCATTGACGCGCTTTACACCTACAACCACGAAGCGGAAACAAAACTTGACGGACTTTCATTCAGCGGCGGCGCGGATTATTCTTTCTTTGACGGCAAATTGATATTCCTTGCCGAATATCTATATAACGGCGAAAATTCATCTACCGCTTTCGATCCAAAAACAAATTTACTTGGCTTACCAAATACCCATTATTTGTACACAAGTCTTACCTTGCGTTTTACCGATTACACCAATATGAGCGCCGCAGTTATCATGGGATTCGACGACACGTCGTTTGCGCCGATTCTCACCCTGAACCACGATCTTTTTCAGGGAGCAACTTTAATAGTTTCGGCGCAAATGCCGGAGGAAAGCTATTTTATTATTAGTACTAAATTACGCCTGCGATTTTAACAATAATTATATAAAATATTTATTTTTCATGGTATAATATTTAATGATAATAACATTTAAATTTAAACGTTGGTTTTAACATGAAAAAACACAGATATTTGCGCGCCGCCTTAATTGCCGGTATAACCGTCGTCAATATCGCCGTCTCTTTGGGCTTTTACGCGCTGATACTTTTTTCCTGCGGAGTTATGACTCCGGTTGACGAAGTTATTTTAACGCGCGCGGAAGAATTTTCCGCAGAGCGTGAATTTCTGGAGCGGCTTTTTTTACAGCCGGATTTTAAAGATAAATTGAAACTCCGTTTGATTCAGGAAAACGAAAAAGATGAACAAGAAACGGCAAAAAAAACACGCGTTGGTTCTCCGTCGCTGATTATTGAATTTGCGCCGTCATGGGCGAAGGCTGACGGGATTCCGATTTCAAAAACATGGTATGTACCGAAAGAAAATCCGCTTGCGGAACATATCGGAACAAGTTTTGCCGCCTGCCTTGCCGGAAAGGAAATTCTGGTTCCCATTGAAGAAATTGCGCCGCCGTATACGGGACTTTTGGTAGACGATCTATCCGTAGCCGATGAAAATTATCCGTTGGTGAGGTATGTTTCAATACGCGTTAGGGCGGCGGAAGACAGCGGAAAAAAAGCGCGGCTTCAGAAAAAAATTATCGCGCTGGAAACAAAACTTGCGGGGGAGCCAAAGCCGCTTGTACAGCAAACGCCGTCAATTGTTTGGATATGTTCCGCCGGGGACCTAATGCTGGACAGGGGAGCAGGCGATATTTTGATCGATGAAGGAGCGGAGGGTATTTTGGGAAAGACCGCTGATTATTTTAATAAGTCCGATCTAAACATTGTAAACCTTGAAGGAGCGGTTAGCAGTCGCGGCGATAAAGCCGCAAAAAGTTACAACTTCCGTTTTGATCCACGGGTTGTTCCGCCGTTAAAAGCCGGAAAAATAAACGCGGTGTTATTCGCAAATAATCATGCCTTTGATTACGGAGAGACGGCGTTTTTAGATACGCTTGAGTATTTGGAAAAAAATGAAATCGCGATTCTTGGCGCGGGACGCGACATTACCGCCGCATCCTCGCCTTTTATTTTTTCAACGGATAAACTTGAGATACGAGTTTTTGGAATCGCCTCATTCCCCCGTGAACGCACCGGTTGGGACGGCGCGTCAGTAAACGCCGCAGAAAACAAAGCGGGAATGTTATTCGCCGTACAGAACAGCGTAGAGCGGCTTAAAAAAAATTTTGTTCAAAAGGACGGAGTTTTAAACGTGCTTTTGTTTCACGGCGGTCATGAATGGACATGGAGACCGGAACCCGGCGCTCGCAAATTGTACACTGAGCTTGCGCAAAGCGGAGCGGATTTACTTATCGGTTCACACCCGCATACAGTGCAAGGTTTTGAATGGCTGGAAGGAAAACTTATTTTCTGGTCGCTTGGAAACTATGTTTTTGCCGGAATGCACGATATGTACGGCGGCGAGGAAGGTTTGTTGATCCGGTTGGGCTACATGGGAAAAACGCTGATTTATTTTGAACCTGTTCCGGTACTGATTAATGGTCCGCGTTCCGATGTTGGTCAGGCGGAACAGCTAAAACGTTTTTACGCGCTTTCGCGGGAACTAGCCGGCAAGTAAATAGCGGACAGGAAGGCATTATGCAGAAAACAACTTTTGGAAAAACCGTTTTAACAGTAAGCCGCACAGGATTCGGCTGTATCCCAATCCAGCGTATTTCTTACGATGAGAGCGCCGCGCTCTTACGGCGCGCTTACGATAACGGCGTTACTTTATACGACACCGCCAACGCTTATACAACCAGCGAAGACCGGATAGGGACTGCGCTTCATCATGTGCGCGATAAAATTGTGTTATGCACAAAATCCGCCGCTCAAACGCCCGACAAATTAATGGAACATATCGAAAACAGCCTGCGAATGCTGCGCACGGATTATATCGACGTATTCCAACTTCATAACCCGTCCTTTGTGCCGCTTCCCGAAGGCGAAGACGGCTTGTATGCGTGCGCGTTAAAAGCGAAAGAGCAAGGTAAAATCCGCCATATCGGCATTACAGCGCACAGCAAAGACAACGCAAAAAAAGCGATATTATCCGGTTTGTACGAAACCTTGCAATACCCTTTCTCTTACCTCTCTTCCGCCGAAGAATTGGCTCTTATCGCTCTCTGCCGCGAACACAACATCGGCTTCCTTGCCATGAAAGCCCTATGCGGCGGCTTAATTAGCAACGCCAAAGCCGCGTTTGCGTTTCTGCGGCAATATGAAAATGTAATCCCCATTTGGGGAATGCAAAAAATGCAAGAACTAGACGAATTTCTGTCATACGAAAATAACCCGCCCCCGTTGGACGGCAATTTGTTAAGCGCCATAGAAAAAGATAAAGCCGACCTTCAGGGCAGTTTCTGCCGCTGTTGCGGCTACTGTCTGCCATGTCCCGCCGGCATCCCCATTAACAACGCGGCGCGTATAATCTTTTTGGCAAGAAGGGCAGTCAAAGAATACTGGCTGTCAGAGGAGTGGCAAAAAAATATGCGCCTCATTGACAACTGCACTAACTGCGGTCATTGCAAACAGCATTGTCCTTACGGGCTTGATGTACCTACGCTGCTAAAGACGCAACAGGCGGAGTTTTTTAAGATGGTGGGGGAGTGCTGAAAAGAAACCTATAACAGATTTGTTAGGAAATACATTTACAAATTATAGTTTTTATCTCTTTCGCATATTCAATAAATTCATTTACTTCTTCATTAGTCGGTAAACCGTCAGGCATTAATCCTAATTCTCCGGGATATCTTGATTCCGCGCTTACCTCATTTATTACCAGCAGTTTTTTCTCGTCAATATTTAGCTTTTCTATTTCATTTATCATTCCGTTTAATTTAATCAAATCATGTGTTTTTATTAATGGAATATTTTTCTCTATTAAAAAGGCCTTTAAATATTTTTCGATTGCTTGTTGACAATGAAAAGCGATAATATTAGTTAAAGGGTGTTCATCTTTAAGTATTATTTCAGCTGCGCGTAAATCGCTATCAGCTAATAAAATCCAGTCTTCAACCTGCTTTTTCATATATTATTTTTCCTGTCCGCTCAATCTCATCAATAAAATAATTCCCATGTTTTTTAACGATGTTTAACTCTTCTTTTGAATAAACTAATATATCAAGCGGTATTTTTCGATTAATATCAAGGACTAAATTTCTTACAAATATTTTTTTGTCTAATCGTTCCTGATGTGTTTTTGAGATATGGTTATTATCCAGTATAACCATAAGGTCTATATCGCTATATTCATTTTGATTTCCGTTGGCATATGAACCAAAAAGGATAATTTTATATGGATCAGATGGCTTTAATTGGGAAACTAAATTATCTATTACAGTATTGTAATTCATATAAATAATTATATGTTTGTCTGGTATTTTGTCAATGGATTTTTTTTAAGTACGGATTTGGCTTTGCGTTTGTAAAATCGTATTCCTTTCTCATTTTATTTTCTTCTGCATTAATACATTCAAGACAACGTTTCCATCCAGAATCACTTGATATATGATCAATAAGTATATCAAAAAGCTTACATTTTTGTTCACCCATAATTAGAATGTATTAGCAAGTAACAGTAGGGTTTATACGTTATTTTAACCACGAACCAACACGAACAACGACAAGATTACGGACGATAAGTTCGTGATGTTCGTGTGGTTCGCGGTAAATTCACTTAGGTCCCAATCCCCCCGCTGTCGCCGCGTCGGTCTTGCGCCAGAATTGACTGCGCCCTATGCCCAGCCCTATCTCGCCTCGCATTTCAAGGGTGTCGGTCTTGAACTTTTTGCCGTCGGCGGGGCGGAAAATTATTTTGCAGCTGTACATTTTGCCGTCTTCGGGGTTAATTACGCTGCCGCCGCTCCATTCGCCGTTTTTGCTCTTTGTAAGACCGAAAATCCAGGGGGTTCCGGCGACGGGCATTGCGTTTACTTTTCCTTCGACCGGAAAGCCGCGATAACTTTCATTACAGCGAACGGCTATTACGCCCTTTGGATAATCCGCTAACGATAAAATCTTTCCGTATAGTTTTCCGCCTTCCTGATAAATTTGCCAGCCGGCGGTTATTTTGTTGGTGTTGTCGTCAACGCTTATCCAAAAACCCTCAGCAGGGTCGCTTTGGGCAAAACATACAGCGGAAATTGATAAACTTACAATAAAAACTAATATTTTTTTCATAAAATTTTAACATTTATGATTTTATTATACCTTGTACATAAAATACCGGCAAGTGTATAATATATCTATGAAAATAGAGAAAAAGACTTTCGGCGTTCTTTCTAACGGTAAAAAA
>Ga0268262_10003058_pt1 | contig 18533 bp, 14 predicted proteins | sample TergutNc150P3_FD_190354 | JGI IMG/M metagenome (GOLD analysis project Ga0268262, IMG submission 190354) | Nasutitermes corniger P3 segment gut microbial community from laboratory colony in Florida, USA - Nc150 P3 (SPAdes) (version 2) | ecosystem: Host-associated > Arthropoda: Insects >...
CATGCTTAAAGTCAAGTTTTCACTCATAACGGTCTCCTGTAAACGTAAACATAAGTAAACCATTTTAAAATGTTTGTCAATATCTTAACGGTAACATAAGGCAATTTGTGGTAAAAAATTCGTTTTTTTATTCCTTAAAAAAATCTGTCCATAAGGCTGATTTTGTAGCCTACGCCAAGATGAATTGTTGAACGGCTGTAAACAAGCGTTTCCTTGCTGTAAGGAGATAAAAGGGACGATTCGCCTATGTCCATGGCAAACCTCGGCTCAATCGTAAAAAAACCTAAACCGGATTTTATTGCCACCCCGACGCCGACGTTCCACGAGAGAAAATACGGATTTGTTGTGCTTTGCAGGGACAAATTATAGTTTATCCCCAAATACGGCTCCAGCATAATGTTCTGTATGGGGCTAAAAACATACGCAACGGCTACCGGAAAATCAAGAATCATGTCGGTCACTATATCGCTTGAATCAATAATCAGTAAATCCTGCGACAGTTCCACGCCTACCCTGACCGAAAGAAAATCCAAAGGACGTATGTCCGCCGTAAACTCCACGCCTACCGACGCCATATTATTATAAGAAATATCGCTGTATATCCTTGGAATCCATAACAAACTTAAGCCCAGATATAAAAATTTGCCGCGCCAGTCGTCTTCATCATCGTCCAGTTCGTATCCTGTATTTGCGGTCTTTGCCAAAGTATTCGCGGACGGAGCTGCAGCCCCGCTTATGGCAAAAGCCCCCGCCGGCTGCTGCGCCGGCAAACGGCTTGCGGACAACGCGCACAAAAAAACCAAAACAAACTTTTTCATTCTCACACTTTCAATTATATATTAAAAGAATCTCTTGAAAAAGCCCATCTTGTAGCCTATGCCCAGATGAATTGCGTAGCGCCAGTATTCGGAGTCGGCTTTTTTTTCCGAGTTTAAGACGGATGATCTGCCAAGATCCATGGAATATCTGGGGTCAATCGTTAATATGCCGGGACCAAGCCTTATGTCCAATTCGACACCGGCGTGCAATGACCAAGGATATTGCTTTATCGCGTTTTGCAGGGCCAAGTTAAAACTGCCGCCAAGATATGTTTCCAGCATAATACTTTGAAAGGGCTTTAAAACATACGAAATTGATAACGGAAAGCTAAGAACCATGTCCGTCTGGTGCAAGTTTGCTCCGCCCTGGTATATAGGCACCCAGTCCGGCGCCACTTCCGCGCCTACCTTTACCGAAAGAAAATTTAAAATATGAAAGTCCGCTATAAACTCCGCGCCGATCCTGGCCGTATGAACCGCTATATTGTCACTCTGTCCGATATACATAGCGGGACTCCACAAGAAACACAGATTCAGGTAAACAAATTTGTTGCGCCAGTCGTCGATATCCCCTTCAAGAACGTCGGGAATGGCGGACAATAAATTGTACAAAATTACGGAAAGCGCCCTTTCGGTATTTTCGTCGGGAAGCGTAAAGGTGATAAACTGTTCGCCGATAGCCACATCCTGCTTGTTGTCGTACAGTTCCACATACAAGACATATTCGTCGTCCTCGGAGTCGGGAGGCAGTTCTATTTCCTCCTCGGCAATGGGCATAACTTTTCCCGTGATTGTATAGTCGGACAGTACGCGGGCTTTTCCAAGCGTACGGTACTGCATGACAATTTCGCCCGTTATTCTTTTAAAGAAATAAGCCATGTCATCAATAAAACCCACCCCGTCAAGAGGGGGAACATATATTTTTACTTCATGGTAAGTCTGCGCCCAAAGCGTCCCGTATACCGATACAAGTAAAAAAAGCAGAAATACAGCCGTCTTTTTCAATAAAGTAATCCTTTAGTGTAATTTTTAGTCCAGCCAGATAATTCCGATGCCGTCGTCGCCGCCGAGAGTATTTCCGTTGTTCGGAGAGAATACCTCAATGATATAATAAGACGATTTAATCTTTAACTTGGATAATGTCTCTTTAAGCAAGGATAAAGTTAATTTAGACGGGTCGGAGGGTAATGCGGGAATCAATGAATCCTCCGGGTCGTACGCAACGGTAATTTTGTGCGTGCCTACCTGATGAAGAGCATGATGATCTAACTTCATATATTCGGTGAATTCGGTGGTCAGACTTTCGTTGCCGGTGATAAACACCTTTGCGCCAACGTCGGGGAAAGTAGGATCAGGGAGAACTTCCTCAACCCTGCCGCCAACTTCTACTATGAAAAGCTGAAAATCTTTATCCCGCATGAATTTATCGTCAATTTGATACAACTGCCTATGTGGGATAAGCCACATTGCTTCTATATCCTTACGATTGTTACGTTTTTCGATAGAACCGATAGGCACAGAACAGTTTGCCAGCGCGCATATTAAAGAGAAAATAATAAATATGGCAATAACAAACCTCTTCATATTTACCTTTTAAAACCCCTTAAACCATGTCCATTCAATGCTGCTAAAATCCGACGACGAGACGCCTACGCTTATAAGAACGCAGCCGCCTCTTGACACTCCGTCGTCAAGGCTGTAAAACTCGGAGCCGACACCGGTCCTGATAAACCATGTTACAGCCGGAAGACTGCCGGCAACGACGGTAGTGGTAGCACTAACCATGTAAACCGGTATTTGAATGTTAAACGCAAATAAACCGCTGCTGTTTGCCGTTTTTGTAAACCGTAAAGGCACAGCAGCAACAAAATTACCGCCGTTAGCAGGAGCGAAAGGAGCGATATGTGTGGGAGTCTGGGCATAAGTATCTCTAAAGGCTACCGTCGTATAAGTGTCAATTCTGTTTCTTGGCTCTTCATACCTTCCGTTTGTCGCATAACGCGGCGTCTTTTTTTGAACTACAGGATAAACGGTAGTCGTATTAATGTGTTTTATAGCAGTGATACACTCCGCGGAATTGGCAGTAAACGAGAAAGTGTATGTCGCGTCATCAGAAGTAGTGTTAGGGGCGGTAGAGCCATAGTTGGGGAATAAGTACACCGGATACCCCACACCGCCTACAGGAGGCAGAATCTTGCGAAAAGAGTTAGTAGCGTCCCTGCCGGTATAAGTAAAAGAGTCGACAGCGGCGCCTGTACCGCTCGTTGTCTCACCGCCAACAATCAAACCGCTTTGAAGAGCCGAAAGGGAAAATGTTACGGACGTAGTGTTTACATCAACAGTGGTAGCAGTATTTGTGGTAGTTGTTGTGCCTTTTGTGCCTGTCAATTTTCCCACGCCAAGAAGAACCTTGCCGTCGTCTCTGCCGACGAACATACAAGCGGCAGGAGTAGTGGAAATGCTGTTATAATTAACCGACGTTGTTCCGGTTTTCCCCGGCACGCCGACGATATTCGCAGGCTGGCCCAATATCCATGACGTTCTGGCGGTGCCGCTTGGGCTTACAAAAATTATTTCTATAAAGTCAAAAGCCGTCTGCGCTAAATCTTTTGTTACTGCGCGCTGCGCGCGTGATTTAGGCACTCCTACCCCGTCCAGATACAGCGTTACGCCTGATCCGTCCTCTGAATATTCGACATCGGTATATTCGACATTATTGCCTGTTTCTTCAGAAGGACTATCCGAGTCGCACGCTCCGATGAGCATTACAAGGATCAATATAATCCCCGTAACCGAAAGCGGTTTAAACGTAAACGGTTTGCCAAAGAGCATACTATTAATGAGGAAATTATTAATGTGGCAAACAAACCGCTTCATACTTCCCTTTTCCCTTAGCCGTTCGTTACAGCCATTGCCATTCGATATCGAGCCAGTTAGCTGAAGAACCGCCGACCGACATAAACACGCAGCCGCCGTTTGCGATTCCGTCGTCAAGGCTGTACAACTCGGAGCCGACGCCTGTCCTTATATACCATTTTTGAGCATCAACTTTGCTGCTATCAAAAGTGGCCTGGGTTTTGTTAAGCATGTAAACAGGTATTTCCAAATAAAACGAAAATATGCCGCTTCCATTTACATCAAATCGTAAACCTATTTTAGTATTAAAATCACTATCATGAAGAGAAGTATTACTAGAGCGATAGTCACCAACAGCAGTATCCATACCGGGTTTCCAAAATCTGACCGTTGTAGTAGTAGTCCAGGCTTCCTTAGGCTCCATATACCGTCCGCCGACCATAAAACGCGGAACCCTTTTTTGAGCTAAAGGATGTCCTGAAACAATAGTGTCTGAATCGCTATTAATGACTTTTGCAAATTTTAAATAATCAGTACTAGTAGTATTAGCAGTAATATGTGAAAAATCGTACGTCGCATATACCGTGCCACCTGTTGGAGGAAGTAAATATCTTGGATACTTTAGAGTGCTTCCGTTAACCTCCGAACGAGTAGAGTTGGTGTTATCTATAGTTCCATAACCATCCGCATTAACCGGATACACATCAGCACCACTACCACCTGCAGTCGTTACAGCAACATATTTAAACGAATCAGCCACAACTCCTCCTCCCGGAACTGTTGCAATGGTTTCCATGGCTCCCGCTCCCGAATTCAAAGTCGGATTCCATGCAAGCAATCCTGTTTGAATAGCCGCAATAGAAAATGTTACAGATCCGGTAGCGCTGTCAACAGCGGTAGTAACAGCTGCCGGGTAAGGGGTAGCTTTTGTAATAAAGCCGATACCAAGCAGTGTTTTATCGGATTTTTTGCCGACAAACATACACGCTATTCCTCTAGAGGTAGAAGCACTTTTACCACTGTCATACTTATAATCAATACCCGTACCCTTAGTTCCCCTAGGTACGTTGGCGATACCCGCAGGCTGCCCCAGTTCCCACGAGGTTCTGGCAATGTCAGCGGTACCGCCGGTTGCGCCGATAAAAATTACCTCGAAGAAATCGTATGCCATTGTCGCCAATTCTCTGTTAATGGCGCGCTGTCCGGGCGTTACAGGAACCCCTACCCCGTCCAGATACAGCGTTATTTCAGAGCCGTTAGGCGAGTACACTACGTCGGTGTACTCTACCTCGCTTCCCGCGGGAGCGTTGTCGCATGTTACAGCGAACATCGTTACAAGAACCAGTATAATTCCTGTAAATAGAATCTTTTTAATATTCTTCATATTAAACTCCTTATTAATCTGACCGCCAAGCGGCCAGAAGCTTAATCGAAGTCTCCGCTTGCGGAGACACAACATCCATGTATTCCTTTCCGTTAAATTACGGAGACGGAGCCGCACTCGGCAGCCATACCCAGTCGATTTCGAGCCAGTCGGACGAAGTAACGCCGCTTGACATAAACACACAGCCGCCGCTTGAAACTCCGTCGTCAAGGCTGTACAAATCCGCCCCTAAACCTGTCCTTATATACCATTTTTCAGAGACAGGGCCTCCGTTATGTCCTGCGGTGGCTTGCGTAAGATTATAAACAGGTATTTCCAGGTAAAACGAAAATATGCCACCGCTGTTTACTGTGGTTGTAAATGTTAAGGGGACAGTACCTGTAAAGGCAGCGGCGTCAGCAGAAGGATAAGTTCCTGTAAATGAAATTTTTGTCGGAGCGGTATCAATATGACCGTTTGGCTGCAAATACCGCCCGCCGTCCATAAAACGCGGCGTCCTTTTTTGAACTTGAGGCTTCTCATTTTCAAGATAACTAGTAGCAGGAGAAAGATATTTCCAGTGGAATATAGCTTTGTTAGCTCCGGCATAATCACCTGTTTTATCTTGACCTCCTACAATAAAGTAAAAGTTATATAGCGCATTTGTTGTAGAAGCAACTCCTTTAGGGAGCGCATAAGATGGGTATTGTACACCGTCGGGAAGAGACTGAAGACTAGAGTTGTTTTGCGTAGTTGTATACCCCCCCCCCGTACCACCGGTAGTATAGGAAAAAGAACTTGCAACAGTCCCTCGAGCGCCGGCAGCCTCCGAATAAATCCTCAAGCCGGTTTGAATAGCCGCAAGAGAAAATGTTACAGATTTAGTACCGCTTGTAATAGTGGTATCGGCAGCGCCGCCGGTACTGGACGTTAATTTCCCTACGCCAAAAAGAGTTTTACCGGCTTTTTGTCCGGCAAATAAACAAGCCCCCGGAGTAGTACCAGAAGTGGGAAAAGCGCCATAATCATCGCCGGTTCTTAATCCTCCGCCGCTTATACCCGCCGGCTGGCCAAGTTCCCATGCCGATCTTGAAACACCGGCTGAGTTTTGAAAAACTACCTCAAGGTAATCGTAAGACATCTTCGCCAAATCCAATGTCATGGCGCGCTGTGCCTTTGGTACCGGCACCATTTCTCCGTCCAGGTAAATTGTTACCTGCGACCCGTCCTGTGACACGACAACGTCGGTGTATTCTATTTCGGCATCGGCCGCCACCGGAGCCTCATCGCATGTTACAACGAACATTGCGACCAAAATTACTATTCCCGCTAAAATAAATCTTTTCATATTAACCTCATTTTTAGTCTGACCAAATGGTCAGACAAGTTTAATCGAAGTCTCCGCTAAGCGGAGACACAACCTCCATGTTTCCTTAAGGAGTATCATCCAGCCATTTCCATTCTATGTCGATCCAGTCGGCGCCGGTATTGCCGACACCAATTAGCACGCATCCGCCCGCTCCGCTGTCTCCGTCGTCAAGGCTGTATAATTCGGAGCCGAAACCCGTCCTTATCTTCCATATCTCCGCTTTAGGACCGCTGTTTGTAGCATCACCATCGTTGTACATATAAACAGGCGCTTCTATAAAGAACGAAAATATACCGTTTCCTTTAACTGTAAAAGCTAAAGGAATTGTAGGAACAAAAACGGTATCTTTGGCGGAAACGTAGCCGCCTGTGCCGGTACGGACTTCGACTGTCGATTTAATGTCATAATTGCTTTTTTCCGGCGCATAATATACCCCGCCGTCCAGATAACGCGGCAGCCTTCTTTCAACTTTTAATTTACTAGCATATTTAATAAAAGCGGCATATGTTGAGGCGGCGCCGTAAAATGTATATTTAGCGTGTTGAACAGGATCAGCGGTAAGCGCCGGGGTAAAGTCTTTTCTCTGAGGCAGATTATACAAAGGATATTTTACGGCAGGCGAAGTGCCAAGAGATAAATACATTGAGTGCCCGGCTCTTGAAGTCCATGAATTGGCAGTACCTGCAGGCAATGAACCGGCAACAGGGCCTACAAGATCAAAAGAGTCAAAAGGAGGTACAGTGGTATCGACTCTTAATCCGGTTTTTACAGCCTCAATATAAAACGTTACCTTTTTTGTATCGTCATTAATTACAGCAACAATAGGAGAAGGCATTTGACCATCAGCCGTTGCGTCATCCGAACCGTTAACTCCTCCTATTTTCCCTATGCCGAGAAGGAGTTTAGAGTCTTTTCTGCCTACAAACATAAGCGCGACATCAGTACCGGAATTATCATATTTAATATCTGTTGCCGATGACCCCGCTCCCCTTTTTACGCCGCTGATACCAGCCGACTGTCCAAGTTCCCATGAGTTTCTGGCTCTGGTAGTTCCTGAAACAAAAATTACCTCGATAAAATCGTAAGCAATCTTTGCCAAATCGGTTGACATGGCGCGCTGCGCGGCAGTTTTAGGAACGCCTACCCCGTCCAGATACACCGTAATCCGTGATCCGTCCTTCGAGTACACAACGTCGGTATATTCTACCTTTTTCTCGTTATCACCTTGTAAAAAATCGTCGCATGTTACAAAGGACATTACGAGCAAAATTACAAGTCCCGCAAAAATTATCTTTTTCATAGGTATACCTCCGTTATTATGGCGTTACCCATTCCCATTCGATGTCGATCCAGTCGTCAAGAGACGAAACGCCGACGCCCATAAGCACGCAGCCGCCAGTCGACTTTCCGCTGTCAAGACTCCACAACTCGGAACCGATGCCTGTTCTTATCTTCCATATTTCCGCCTTAATATCGCCGTTTGTAGAGGCTTTGGTTTTGTCGAGCATGTAAACGGGTATTTCCAGATAAAACGAAAATATGCCGCTTCCTTTTGTTTGAAATACCAGCGGTATTTTAGGGTCAAATGCAGTGCCGGCAGTAGCCTTGCCGCCATAATAAGCAGCATCAAGTTCAATTGTCGTATCAGAGTCCACGTTGGATTTCGGCTGATAATACCGCCCGCCGTCCAGATAGCGCGGAATTCTTTTTTCAATTGATAATCCGGGTTTTCCTGGCACCGGCGGTGGCCCCGCTGCGGGTGCTGTAAAAGCGACATTATATTTAATTATGCTTTTATAGCTTTCAGCCGCGCCTTCAAAAGTATACGTCGCATTTTGATACGGCTGAGCGGTAGCTTTACCGGTGGTGTCGTCTTTCTGGGGAAGGTTAAACAGCGGATAATCAATGCCGCCAAGAGTTGTACGCGTAGATTTATCCCAACCTGTTACTGTGCTGGCCGTAGTACCTGTGCCCGCAACAAAAGCAAAAGAGGTATTTTTAATACCATAGGTATTAGCTGCTACTGTTTCACCTTTAACAAGCAATCCGGTTTTTATAGCTTCAATATAAAACGTTACCGACGTAGTGCCGTCATTAATTGTTGCAGAATAACCGGTAGTTGGAAAACCGGTGGCAGGGTCAAGAACGGTAGCCGAATGGTCAACTTCACCTATTTTGCCGATGCCAAGAAGGGTTTTATTGTCTTTCTTGCCTACAAACATAATAGCTACTGATTTGGTATTATCGGTATCATCAGAAGTGGTGGCGCCGCCGCCGCCAGTGCCATTAAAACCATAATCAATACCGGCAGCCGTCGCGCCTCTATCTACGCCGCTTATACCGGCAGGCTGGCCAAGTTCCCAGGACGCTCTTGCAACGTCGGTCGCCGCTGTGCCGATAAAAGTTACCTCAAAGAAATCGTATGACATCTTCGCCAAATCTCTTGTTATGGCGCGCTGAGCGGCGCTTTTAGGAACGCCTTTCCCGTCCAGGTATACCGTTACTTTTGTTAAATCTTCCGAGTACTCAACGTCGGTATATTCCGTCTCGCCCTCATCCGAAAAAAACTCGTCGCATGTTACAAAGAACATTACGAGCATAATTGTAATTAACGCTAAAATTATTTTTTTCATTATTTTACCCAATCCCACTCGATTTCGAGCCAGTCAAGAGCCGTAACGCCTATGCCCATAAGCACGCATCCGCCACTTGCCAAGCCGTCGTCAAGACTGTAAAGTTCAGAGCCTAACCCCGTCCTTATCTTCCAGATAATAGGGCCAACCTCGCCGCCGTTTGTACTTTTTGTATCTTTAAACATATAAACAGGTATTTCTATATAAAACGAGAATAACCCGTAACCCTTTGGTTGAAATAACAGAGGTATTTTATTGGAAAATTTACCATTGCCCGTGGTGGCATTAGTAGCATATTGAACCGTATCTACCCAAACTTCCGAATCGGTATCGACATTGGATTGCGGCGCCAAATACCTGCCGCCGGACAAATAACGCGGAAACCTTCTGTCGGCTATCGGGACAGTCTTTTCCTCCGGTACTATGAATTTTACAAAGGTTTTTGCGCCGCCGCCAAATTCATAATCCGCTTTATAAATATAATAGCCTCCCACAGTATCATTTGGAGCAGTACCGGCGGTAGTAATTTTTTTAGGCGCCGGCAGAGGGTACAGCGGATAATTAGCGTTGCCAAGAGGTGAACGCCTGGCGCCGCCTCTTATAGCCGCACCATTAGTAGTATCTGTAGATTTAAAAGAGTCAAAAGCAACTCTTTTTTCAATATCTGATGTACCAGTATCCATATCCTCAGTCTTAATAAGCAATCCTGTTTTTATAGATTCAATCCAGAACGTTACGGACGTGGTGGATTCCACAATCGTAGCCTTAAACGCACCAGGATCATCTGTATCAAAATTACCCGAACCTGGAACACTTTCTTTAAGAGGAATAGGAAGACCTTCATTAGGAGAGGCGGTATCCCAAATATATGCACTTTTAGCATCTTTTTTCATATATGGCAAACGGTCAACCTGTAATATTCTTCCTATGCCAAGAAGGGTTTTATCGGATTTCCTGCCGACAAACATAAGCGCAAGAGGAGCAGCATCAGTACCATCGGTAGTAGCACTCCAAAGATAATTATTTGCATCAGGTTTAGCTGTGGTTGCCTCTCTATGTACGCCGCTTATACCCGCCGCCTGGCCAAGTTCCCATGACGATCTTGCCACTGTGGTATCGCTTACAAAAAGAACTTCAATGTAATCGTATGCCATTCTTGACAAGTTCTTTGACATTGCGCGCTGCGCCTTTGTTACCGGCACAGGTTTAGACCCGTCAATGTACACCGTTATCTGTTCTCCGTCCGCCGAATATTCAACGTCGGTATATTCCACCACCGCGTTTTCATCAGACTGACCCAAATCGCATGTTACAAAGAACATTACGAATAAAACCGCAATTCCCGCTAAAACTAGCTTTTTCATATCAAACCTCCAAAATTTCTACCCGTCCGCCGCTTTCAGCGGCCGGAAAATATAATATATGCTTACCTGTCCGCCCAAACAACGTTTAAACGATCAGATAATTTTATCACCTGGTCAGATGACCAGGCTGTTCAATCCCTGAACATGTCAGGGGTTAAGTTACAAATTTTCTATATCTCTACCTCCTCTCAGCGGGAATCTCGTAATTCACCGCTTCCAAATCTACCGCGCACAACACACCGCCTCCGATGTTCTTGTCGGAGAATTCGCCGGTTGTTACACCGTTGTCTATATTCAAGTAGTACGAGGCATACGCCGGTCTTATGTACCAGCAGTCTTCTTCATCTTTGGGAATATTAAAGGAAAGCGCGCAAACAGGTATCGAAAAAGAGAACGTAAAAATGCCGTTATCCTTTGTTACTTTGTTTACCGTCCGGCTGGTATCAATTTCAAATTTTACGGGGTTTTCCAGTTCTTTCCCCTCGTATGTGCCGTCTTTTATTTTCTTACGGGCAGTCTGGTTGTTCGTCATATTCACAACGGTTGTAAGGTCTTCGCCGTATTTTGCGTACCAGTATTTGCCGCTTCCCGCGGGATAGCGCGCCTGCCTTTTGTCAACTTCGCCTTTCTCCATTACGAAAATACTGCCCGCGAAATCGTCCCAACCGCCGTCTATGCCCAGGGTATACTGCGCGCTGATTTTTGGTTTTCCGCCGGGCAGCAGGTAAAGCGGAAAATATCTGTCGCCAATGCGCACGCTTATAACTTTTGTGTTGGCGGCAGCGGGGTTGTTCCCCCCCGTGTTATCTGTAAAGAAACTTGATTTTTCAATTACCGCCGACGTGTTTGCCTTAATCGCGGAAAGCTCGAATGTTACAAAAACCGTGCCGTTGTTTATGAAGGTGCTCCTTTCCTGCGGGTCTTCCACAGGTTCGTCCGCGTTAACGGAAACCAGTTTTCCCACGGCAAGAAGTGTCTTGTCGGCTTTTCTTCCCGCAAACAAAACCGAGGCGCCGGCGGCGCTGCTGGTCGGTTCGCTGATCGGTTTTCCGCCGGAACTGCCGGGATTGGAACCGCCGCTGATTTTATTCAAACTTGTGATGGAATAATCCACGCCCGCCGTAGATCCCCTGTATACGTCCATAATTGAGGCTTTTTGACCAATTTCCCACGCCGCTCTTCTTACAGTCCCGTTGAAGTAAAAGAACACCTCAAAGTAGTCGAACCCTCTTCTTGCCGTATCGGGCGTCATCGCGCGCGCCGCGCCGCGGGTGTTCTTGTTCATTGTTACGGCAATAGGCGCGTCCTGGCCTTCAAGGTAAATTGAGACGTATCTCCAGTCATCCGAATAAACTACATCTACGGAATAATCTTCCTCTTCTTTTACCGGAGCTTTGTCTTCACATGTTGTAAACAAAAGCGTAAAAAACGCCGTAAACAGCGTAAGGATTAAAATTGAGAAGATGTTTTTCTTCATCCTGCTGCCTCCTTGTTAAACTTAATGTCGGATATATACACAAGGACACAATCAGCCGGAATAACCGCCGCTTCAAAGAAATTGTGCCCCATTAATGCAAGGCTTTTTGCATGAGCGTTGTTAGCTGCAACAGGCGCCTGCCCGTTTAAATATATGATTACTGTTGTCCCATCTCCGGAAAAATCAACAGCGGAAAAATAAGCTTCATTTTTTAAATACAAGGGGTCAAATATACTGAAGGTTACCGATAACAAGGCAATGAGTAATATTGTTAATATTAAACTCAACCTTTTAATTTGGTCCTCCAATTCAGGAACAGTATATTCTTATCTCCATTTATCCCCTACCATTAATTATACTACAATTGTTAAAAATGTCAAATGGATTTGACATAAATTTGACATTTTTTTTTATTTATACCGGAAATTTTTGAAAACGGCGAAAATTCAACTTTTCCCTCAAAAAAACGCCCAGTTTGACGATTAGCGAATTTGTGTCATAAGCAAAACAGGATGAAAATTAGAAAAACTTGACTATTCCGCGAACCCGCGCTATCTAAACCAATTTATTTTAATATTTTCTTTCTTTTCAATTTTTTCAAAATCATTATAATCTGATGTTACTAAAATTCCATTCCCAATAATACATTCAGCAACGGCTATTGAATCTCCTAATGGAATTTTATATATTGATTTTATTCTTCCGGCCTCATTAAAAACATCTTCTTTTAAGCCTATAATAATTTCTATTGGGAATTCTCTTTTCCAATTCCTTCTCAATTGCTTTTTCCTTTATAAAATCCTCAGATGACAATTTACCATCACTAAACATACCAAATAATTCATTTACATTTGGTTTATTTTTTAGGGGGGATAATATTATATTACCATTTTCTTCAAATATTCTTATTTTTAAAGATTAAGGCGTTTAACTTGCTGACGGGGAAAAGACGGCGCTTTTAGTGCAGTAACGGGTATGATTTTACATCAATTGTCTTTCCGTTTTCAATTATAGTAGTTGTAGTAGTCGGAATAATATTCATACCATCCCCTACCCTGACATTGTAAATACCGCCGCCGGGACCAACATCAGAGGGAGCTGATGTTGAGTTGTCTATTAATACCTTAAATGTAGTAGGAATAGGATTTGTAACACCTACCCCTCTGCAGTCCACCGTAAATGTTTTAGTAACGGCAGGAAAATTCGTAGTAGTAATACCGTTTGGAGGGGTTTTAAAAGGCCATGCGCCAAAGTAATAACCATTCAAACCTGTGCCTGATAATTGGTGAGTTATTCGGGCAAGGTAAGGAGGCGTGCCTCGCCTTCCAAGTATAATCTGGTTATTATTATTATTATTTGGGTCACCGTCATCATCCGCCGCTATTATCATAAACATACCCGGTATACCCTCACCCAGGTTTATGTTGGGGTTACCGCCATCAAAAAAAGTAAAACTATGATGCACTATAAAGATTGTCGTAGTATTGGCAACAATATTATCAAGCGCATTTCTGAATTTTTCCGCTGCATTATTATACGAAGAAATGGTAGCGCTACTTTTGCCCCGGAAGGTATCCCATTCAGCTTTGGCGCCTTGTAGAGGTTTTCCCGCAGCCGTAGAAGTGTATGTCCAATCATAGAGATGTACAATATTATCTGTAGAAATATTGTTAAAATTAGCGCCGGGAACTGTGGCGGGAGCACCAGCAGTGGAATTAGTAATCAAAACAAGAAACGACGCGGAATATGTTTTTTGGGCTGCGGAATCATGGTACTCCACTATAACCTCTATAATACCGTAGAACTCCGGCGGAAAACTGTAAGGAACCCGGGGGGCGGAGCCCGGTACGGTATACTCATACCCAGGACTTGAATTCGCCGTCCATTCCGCGTTTTTTGAATACCTGTCGATTCTAAAGGATAAATCATTGTAATTTATATTACCTATAACAACAGGAACATCGTCTGTTGTTATAAGTTCAACAACAAGACCGTTAATATTAAGAGCGCGGGCTGAGGTTGTACTGCCTGAATACTGCCATTTATTTGGAAGCTCCTTTATCCTTATAGTGTAATCGCGGCTGGTTCTTTCAGGTGTGCCAGTGCCGATCAACACCGCGCCGCCCATTCCCCTCGTCCCGTCGTCCAAGTCGTAAAGATTCGGACCGTAACTGGAACGTATATACCAACGGCTTCTGTTTCCGTTTTCGTCAAATTCGCGCAGAGCGTAAACCGGTATAGAAAAAACAAGGGAAAATACGGTTCCGTTTATAGTACCAGCGGTGTTAAATGTAAACGCTACTTCAGGGTTAAATTCAGCATCCGCCGTATTATTGTTATCCAGCGTTACGATTGTTTTTTCATCAAGCATAAGAATCGACTGATGGTATGTGTCCAAAGGCTGGCCGACAGCCGAATAAGAAGTATAACGGGGTATTTTTTTCTCTATTATGTAACCAACCGGAAGCGGAATTCCGGGAATAATAGCCCCAAAATCGGCAGGATTAGAAATAAAAATTCCGCCTGAATAAGCGCTGAAAGCATAATTCGCATTGGGTACAGCGCCTGTGTAAAGATCAAATGTATATTTCGCTTTTATATCTTCTCCCTGAACCAGATCGAAGAACGGGAATTGTTTGGCCGGCAATGTAGCAAATACGCTCTTTAGGGAAACTAAAGTATTAGCGAAGCTTGCGCTGTTATAAGGGGCAGTCCTGGCCGCCGTAACAAAACTTGAACTTGATGTATTGCTAACGGCGGCTGTAATAGGGGCTAACGTAAAAGTAACCGATTTGGTGTTGGCAGTAATGTTTAAGGGTGTTGCTGTGTTTCCGTCAACCGCACTCAGTTTACCTATTGCCATAAGGGTTTTATCGGATTTACCCGCAAATAAAATCGCGGAACCACTGCCCTGTCCGGGCTGCCTGTTAGTATTGCCGTAATTAATAGGCGTATTCCTGCGTAAGCCGATTATACCTGCCGATTTCCCCGCCATCCATGAGCTTCTTACAACCTCAGTACCGGTTGGTGTGGCGGCTAATTGATACAGGAAAGTTACTTCAAAATAATCGCAGCCCATTAAGGCAATCTCGCGGGTAAGGGTACGAGGGACAGGAACCTGTCCGTCAAGGTATATTGTTACGGAGTTTCCGTCCTGAGAATAGACAACGTCTGTATATTCATATTCAACTTCTTCGCTCTCAAAAGGCGTACAGGTAATAAGACAACTGAAAAGACAGGTGAGAATAATTAAAAATGTAAAAATCCTCTTTTCCAATTTCATCCTTCTTTTTCCTCTGTTAAGGCTAAGGCAAACTAGAGCTAAAAAGCAAGCCTTTTTGAGTTACTTCTGATCCTCTAAAAACGCTCAATGAAGCTGCTGTACCCTGATTAACAAAAACGTTCGTAATATTATTTGTAGGGGCTGTATAGTCTGCATAACTTCCTGTCGTGTTAAACCTGAACGAATGATCCTCTAAAACTTGTCCGCCGACCATAATAGGCTCATTAAAAGGCCATGTTCCAAAGAACACCGTAGCGTTATAAACGCCGGGCGAAAAAGTCCATGTGGCTCCAGTACCGCCTGTGCCTGCCCTGCCTACTATAAGGTTAGGTTTAGTCGCCGTTACAATTATTGTAACATCGCCGCCATTAAGAGGAAAAGTATGAGTAGCAAAATCAAAAGATTGAGTAAGTACTACCATAAAAACACCCGATCTCGCGTTAACTGCAGCATATAAACCGTTAGCTACGCCTAAATCATTCTCTCTTCCGACCAAAAAACGGTTTTCCAGGGGAATATTTGAAATATCTACGTTCAAAGTGTTGACGTTAATCTGAAAAGTATCGTAGTAATACTCTGTAGTATTATCATGACTATTAAAATCAGTATCATGGTATTCCACTATAATTGTCAGAACCCGGTTAATGTTATTTGGAAAAACATGAGCGGGGCTGTAAAAAATCTGTTGATCTGTAGTATAAGGCGGCCATGGTCCAGACCCAGTATCCGGTCTTCCAATACTATTATAATTATTATTCCAGTCGATATAATATTTCAGACGGCCTGCTGGATTAGCGGCATCTGCCGGATTAGCGCCGTCGGTAGATGTATACAAGGCGTTGCCGCCCATAAAAAACTGAATCTTACTTCCTGTAAGATCAAAAGTGTAGGCTCCGCTAACAACAGCGTTGTAGTTATATTTAAAAGGTACATCAGTTACTTTCAAGGAGTAAAGCGGAGTACTCTGCATTTGACCTATGCTAATCAATACGGCGCCGCCGTTTCCGAATCTTCCGTCGTCAAGTTCTTCACGGTACTTGTCGTAACCCGGTCTTATAAACCACATCACAGGGTCGTTGCTTGCGGAAATAGCGTAAACGGGTATTTGAAAAGTAATTGATAATATTTGTCCGTCAGCCACCGAAACGTCTGTAGTATCAAGCGTAAACTGAATAGGATTTACAAACAAATCACCTATAGCCGAATTATTATTGGCAAGACCTACGGTAGTACCTGTGCTATAAGGATTAGTTGAGCCTGCTGTGTTCCATGTAGTTTCGTCCGGCAGTGTAAAGTGGGGCTGTACTTTTTCCACTTTTTTATTATTTGTAGCGCCGCCGTAAGTGTAATAATAATCAGGACTCGCACTGCTGGAAGTCGCCAGAATAATCCCAGGATTATATTCACTAAAAGGATGCGAGGCAGAGTGAGTTCTTATGTTATAAATTGCTCTTAATGTGGATGAATTATCAGGCACACCAAACACAGGATATTTACGAAAACTAATGTTCAAGTCGGCAACCCATGTGCGGCTTTGTGTTGGAGTATTGCCGGGACTCGCGGCGTTTGTATAGAAACTGGAAGTCTCCGGCGGATCATTTGGGTTATTCTGCTCATTAACCGCGCCGGCTTTAAGCGCGTTAAGTTCAAACGAAACCGACTTGGTAGCGTTTGAAATCGATCTTGACGCGGGATTACCGTCAACAGCGCTTAAGGCTCCTACCGCAAGAAGCGTCTTGTCGGTTTTTTTGCCTGCGAATAAAATCGCGGTACCATGAGTGGCATCTGGAGTGCGGGTAATAGCGGCATCGTAATTAACGCCGCCTTGCGTCCTGTATATGCCGTTAACGCCGGCGGGCTGTCCAAGTTCCCATCTTCCCCTTGCAATAATATAATTGTTGACGGAGGGACAATAAATAAAAGTTACTTCAAAAAAATCATGACCAAGTATTGCCTGACTTTTGGAAAGAGAACGGCTGGCGGGAACCGGCGCACAGCCGTCAATGTATATTGTTACGGATTTTCCGTCTTCGGAATACTCGACATTTGTAAATTGCCCGCCCTCGTTTGTCGATTCGGATTCAAACGGATTACACGCCGCCATTAAAAGAGTGAGTAATATAACTGTTAACAAACCCAGCCTTTTAATATAATCCTCCAAAATTAATGAATAGCGTACACCTCTAACAGTTTATCACTTATATATCTAATTATACTGCAATTAATAATTTTGTCAATTTTTTCTAAATTTGACAACTAATGCGTAAATGTCACGGGCAAATGACTAAAACGCGGGAAAATCGAGTTTTTTAAGCCTTTATCCGGCTTTTAGTTCAAAAACGGGTACGTCGTAATCGTATCACTGCCGTATCCGGGGACTATTTTTTTAGGTAAAATATTCGCGCCCGGTCCAACTTTGACATTGTATATTCCGCCGTCTCCTTTGGGGGTGGACCACCACAAAAACCCGTCCGTAATCATCTTGTTCGTGTAATTATTGGGAGGCGTGCCAAGAGGAGTATCGTCAATGGTTGAGCCGACATTTGCGTAAGTCCCCCGCGTGTTAACCCTAAAGGAGTAGGTGTTTGCGGGAACTCCGGCGACGGTGCCGTTAAACGGCCACTCTCCAAAGTAATAAGCGATAAGCCCGTTCATGCCCGCCGGGTTGGTAATTTGCTGGATAATGCTGTTTCCCTGCACTACATAGGGAGCGGCACCTGTTGTGGTCTTGGATTTCCTGCCGATTACGACATCCGTAGTGCCGTTTATAACGGTCGTATCGTCGTCTACAACCGCCGCCCCGTTCCTGCGGGGACCGGCAATAAAGAAAAACAAAGTAGGCGCCGGGCTGTTGGACGGAAAGGACGGGTTAAGGTTCATGTCATTAATATTAAAACTTTCATGAAGCACAATGAGCACCGACATGCCGTACGGAGGGTTGGTAAACAGCCGTTCAAGTTTTTCTTCGGGAGTTGTCCCGGTTATAGCCGGCGCAATCCCGTTATTATTAGTGTCATACCATGACTGAATTACGGCATTGGCGGACGTCGTCCCGTTGTAGATATGCACAACTTTGCCAAAATTCGCAAGGTTATAGCCCATGCCGCTTACCAAAACATAAAAAGTGTCGGTCATAATTAATCCGTTGGACGGCTCCGTATATCTTACCGTAACCTCTATAATGCCGAAAAACATGTTGTCAAAACTGTAAGGCGTCCCGTTAGGTGAAGGAGGAATAGGAGTGCTCCACGTCGCGTTTACTACGGCTTTTCCTATAATAAAATCCAGCTCATCGTAGGGTATGGTTCTTATAAAAGCGTCATTGTTGAACAATAAATCTACCCTAAGCCCGGAAACGTCAAAATCACGG
>Ga0268262_10003059_pt1 | contig 18532 bp, 14 predicted proteins | sample TergutNc150P3_FD_190354 | JGI IMG/M metagenome (GOLD analysis project Ga0268262, IMG submission 190354) | Nasutitermes corniger P3 segment gut microbial community from laboratory colony in Florida, USA - Nc150 P3 (SPAdes) (version 2) | ecosystem: Host-associated > Arthropoda: Insects >...
AGCCTTCCATTACTTTGGCTGTTGTTAAAGACGGTCTTTCGCGTTTGGAAATAGACGAGCTTGGTCTTGAAAAACAAGACCGTGAGATTCTAAAAATTATGATAGAGCGATATAAGGGCGGACCTGTGGGAGCGGACACGCTTGCTATTTCAATCGGGGAGTCTGTTGAAACGCTGGAAGATTACTATGAGCCGTTTTTAATTCAGGCGGGTCTTATACAGCGCACTCCGCGTGGAAGGGTAGTTACAAATTTTGCCTATGGTCATCTTGGATTAGCGCCTGCCGCCAATAGTGAAGGTTCTCTTTTTTAAATGAAAAAAAGCGATTTTTATTTTGATCTTCCCGAAGATTTAATCGCACAATATCCTCCCGAAAAACGCGGACAGAGCCGTCTGATGACGCTTGATAGGCTCTCAGGCGCGCGCGAACACACGGCTGTTTGTAAATTGCCTGATATTCTTTGCGGCGAAAGATTTTTAAGCGCCAGCGGCGAAAAGCCGCTGTTGGTTTTTAACGACACAAAGGTACGCAAGGCGCGGCTTTCCGCCTCTCATGAGAAAACAGGCGCTCAGACTGAATTTTTACTTTTAGACGATATTAACGGAGACGGTATTTTGTGGAAGGTTATGACAAAGCGCGCGCGCCGCAAGAGGGAAGGTGATGTTTATGTTTTTTCCTCTTGTGAGGGGGAGCAAAAAAAAGCCGCTATCAAAGGTTTTGATGACGAGTATTTACTGCTTGAATTTGAAAACGCTGTAAACGACGCATGGTTAGAAAAAAACGGTCATGTTCCTTTACCGCCGTATATCAAGAGGAAAGACGCTCCTGCGGATTCGGAGCGTTATCAGACTGTTTACGCGAATCAAACCGGCTCTACGGCGGCTCCGACTGCGGGACTGCATTTTACAAAAGAGATTTTAAACGCTTTTACCGCCTGCGGAATAGAGAGCGTATTTATTACTTTGCATGTAGGGTTAGGTACGTTTCTTCCTGTTCGCAGTGAAAATATTGAAGACCATAAAATGCACAGCGAAGTTTTTAACATTGATGAAAATACCGCTGAAAAAATAGAATCTGCGAAGAAAGCCGGGCGGAAAATTATCGCCGTGGGAACAACAAGCGTAAGAACTCTGGAAAGCGCGTGGATTGACGGAAAACTTAATCGCGGGGGAAACAAGACTTCAATCTTTATCTACCCGGGATATAAATTTAAAGCAGCGGACGCGCTTTTTACCAATTTTCACACCCCCGAATCAACTTTGTTGATGTTAGTGTCCGCGTTTGCCGGCAGGGAATTGATTCTTGAAAGTTACGCCGAAGCCATACGCGAGGGATACCGTTTTTTCAGTTACGGCGACGCGATGTTGATTTATTGAAAGTATTAATTTGCTATTTAATTGTAAAAGTTACGGGATAACGGAAATGACAGGAAACCGCCTCCCCATTAGCGTATGCCGGAGTTCCTTTCATGCCCATAAATGCCTTGACTGCGGCTTCTCCAAATCCCTTGTCTTTCGGTTCTTCGCGTAAAATGGTTACTTTTTGCACAACGCCTGTACGATCCACAAATAATTCAAGAAGAACTTTGCCACCGATTCCTGAGCGCTGGGCTATAGGCGGATAAACAAGAGCGGAAATAAACGCCTTTTCGTCAAAAAGCGGGGGTACGGAAACTTGGTGCATTTGAAGGTAATTGTCAAAAGAAAGAGAGCCCGCGGCGACTACGTTTTGAACGGGAGCGACATCGGTTTCAATCATTACTTCCGCAATTTCTTCCACTTGCGGAATTTCCGGGTCGGGAGGAATTTCAGCAAGATCGGTAAGTTTCATTACCCTTGCGTTCTCAGACGCTACCTGAATAACTGCGCCGGTATCAAAGACAAGAAAAAATATTACAAGCAGGTGCAGAGCGGCGGTAGCGATAAAAATTATCAGACGTAATTTTTTTTCATTCATCTAATTTTACCACAAAGCTAACGACTCGATATTGGAGTAACTGCATTATTTCCAATACATTGTTTATATTCTCGTAAGGAGTGTTTTTATCCGCAATTATATGCACTCTTGTATCAGGAGCCGATGTGTAAAGGATTGATATCTTATTTTCCAGAGCGATACGATCCGCCGGCTCTCCGTCAAGAAATATTGCGCCGTCTAAATCGATCCATACTTCCAGATTTTTTTCTTCCGTTGTTCGCAGGGCTTTATGCGCCTCTGGATAATCAATTTTTACTTCTTTACGATAATTAATTAATGAAACAAGCATAATAAAAATTAGTAATAAAAAACCAATGTCCGACATGGAAGAGACAGGAATAATAAATGGTTTTCTTGCTTTTCTTAAATTCATTGATTATCCTTCTTCATGGTGAATGAAAATGAATCAATTTGTAAATCCTGAGCAAGCTCAACAAAGGACACCACGTTCTGCCATTTTGTTTTACTGTCTATCGTAATAATAACCGCTATATTGGGATTTTCTTTTTGAGCGGTTTGAATGATTGTTTTTGCTTTTGGAATATTTAATATTTCTTCGTTATGTGATATTTCTCCGTTTGAACCCATTTCAAACCGCAGTAATTCTTCTCTTAATATCATTCTTGTAGAGTCTTTTGCAGGGAGAGTAATTATAAAACCTTTGTTAATGTTAAACCCGGCAATAACAAGAAAGTAAATAATAAGCAGGAAAGCAAGATCGCTTGCCGCGCTTGATTCAAGAAATTCATTTTTTTTACGGCGGGTTATTTTCATTTATGTTTACTTGTTGTTGTAAGCTGGTTGGTTTCAAGCTGCGCGATTAAATCCGAACAAACGCCTTCAACTCTCGCGGCAAATTTATCAACTATATGACTTAAAATTGAATGCGCAACCATCGCTATAATTGCGATTATAAGTCCGAATACTGTGGTGATAAGAGCCTCGTAAATGCCGTTTGCGACTATTTGCGCGTTTACCTCTGTCGCTTCGGCGATTGATTTAAAAGCGCCAATCATTCCCGATACAGTGCCAAGGAAGCCTGTTAACGGCGAAAGAGAGCCTAAGGCGGTAAGAAAATTAAAACCGTTTTCAAGCGAGTTTAGGCAGTTCTTTGCCTCTGTTTCAACGGCGCGTTCTACGCGGTGGACTATAAACTGCTGACCGGGATTTGATTGTTGTAAAAGAGTTAAAAGAATACGCGCTCCCATTCGCCGTTCAGTTAATCCCGAAAGGTACTCGCAGGCTCCCGAATAATCGTTTGATTTTACGCAATCGGAAACTTTAAGAGCCAGATCATCAACCTTTAGATCATGATAAAAGATATAAATAATGCGCTCTATTGATATCGCTATAACCGCGATAGAAAATAAAAGCAGGGGCCACATAATGACGCCGCCAAGTTTAAAAAGTTCCAGTACCGAAAAAGTCGAAGTTTCCATTTATCTACCTCACTTGTATTTTGTTAAAGTATATTCCTTAGATAATAATTCTACAATATTTTCCCACTCATATGCCATATATATCCAATCAAGCGCTTCTTCCCAATCGCGCAGTAAAGTGCCTGAATTCCGTATAGGTCTTAATTCTTCGGGAAATTTACGCTCCGTGTAACCTGTGTTCCAGCGTATACTCTCGGCGTTTTTGAATATGTCCCCGTCCTGAATCCACCCGTCCGGTCTTTTTTTCTTTGAAATCGTTTCAGGAAGAAGAATAGGCTGCCAGTATTTCTCAAATTGCTCGATATTTTGTCCTTTTACAAGGTTAAGAGACGCCATCCATTCCGTAAGAGAGATTATGCGCTCGCGCCTGTTGCGTAATGCCGATAACGCTTCATTTCCGGTTAAACGGGTATCGTATCTTTGAATACGCCCCTTTGTAACTTGGACAGACTCAATTTCTTCGATTTTAAAAACCGCCGTATCCCCTAATTTTAGATTGCCTGTTCCCATTAATTCCAATGAGTATTCATTCCAGCCGTGAGTGCTTCCGGCGAGGAATTCAAGCTCTGTAAGGGAAAAAACGCCGTTTTCATCGGGGAATGATCCCCATAGCTTTAACATAGGGAATTCTTCGATTGTAATTATTATTGATTTTTCTTTGCTTTTATTTTCAACAATTGATATTTTTATTTCCGGTATTTGTTTATAGCTTTTACCTGAACTTGAATAAACAGAAATAGTTTTAAATTTGAAGGCGGAACCGTCAAGCGCTTGTCCTGTTTTTTCTACAAGAGAAACGCAGTTGAATATTAAAAATGTTAAGATAACTAAAATAAAAATCTTTATAACTTTCATATTCTACCTTTAATAACTGATCTTAAATCCAAATGACGGTATTGGAATGGGTATATCATAACTTGCTGAAAAACTGCCATCATCAATTTCACCCGTATACTGGTTAAAACGAGTGTTTCCCTGAGAAGTATACAGTAATCCAAGAACATTTTCTATCGCAAAATAAAATTCATATCTTGATCTTCTGTATTTATTATTGCCAAAAAATGAAATTTTTATATCCATCGGAAGCGACAGGGTAGTGCGGTAATTCTCATCAATAACGGATTTATATTGAAATTTCTCTATTACATAACTATCTTCTCCCTTAAAAATCAATACAGGATAGCTCTCAGGTTTGTCGCCTACTCTTTTCGGCAATATTACGCCTGACGCGATTCCAAAACGCGTGTAAATATTCATTTTTTGCGTAGGCTTAACATTCAGTATCAAATTAAGATTATGAAATCTGTGATATGACGGGAAATACCAATCAGTGCCGTAGTTTCCCCCCGATATTCCCCTTCCGCCTGAGTTTCCGTTTGGGTCGCGGTACTTTGCCCAGTTATATGAATAAGAAATCCATCCGTCCCAAAAACGGCTTTGTATTTTTTGAAACATAACGTCTATTCCCCATACTTTTCCTTCGCCGTCAAATTGAGGATTAACTTCAGCGTCATTATTAGTCTCATCAGTAGAAGTTTTTATCGGAATATATGTTCTGTCAAATATTTTTTTGTAATAACCTTCGACGCTCAGAATTAATGATTGAGGAAATTCAAATTTTACGCCTAAAATGGACGTCCAGCTTCTGTTTGGTTTTATTTTGTCAAGATCGTATTTTTTATCCGCCTCAAAGACAATGCTGTTCATGGATGAAAAAAGTCCGGTTCCGGCGGATATGTCAAACGAGTTTAAAATACCCTTGTTGCGTAATATATTAAAATCAAGATTTATTCGCGGATTAAATACAGGATCGCTTTGCAAAGTAAAACCGTCTCCTAAAACCATAAAATGATCCATGCGGACGCCAAATTCCGCACCGAAACGATTCCCATCCGTATTGTATTCTCCAAGTAAATAACCGGAAGTCGTAAGAAGTTTATTTTGTGTATCAGGGTGATACTCCATGGACTTTTCTATTTTAAATGGCTGGTTAGGATCATTTGGACTAAAACCAAGAATAACGTCTATATATTTAATATAAGATTTATATTCCGGGTTTTTCTTAAGAGTATAATAGTCAAGTTCGATAGACCCCTTCTGGTCGCCTTTTGTTTTTGCAAATGAGAATAATTCCTGTACTCCAATGGCGGTAAGAAAGCTGTCTGATAATTTCCAGTCGTAATCAATACGTCCCTGTATGTTGTTTTTTGATTCAGACGAAACCATAACCATGTCTTGAGAATATTGATATTTTTTATCAGGTAATTTTGAAGGCTCTTGGTAATTTCTAAGAAAATCATCAGTGAAATCTTTATTATGGATATCATATAACATATTTCCGTCTAACTGCTTGTCTTCGTATCCCGCGCCTGCGGTTAATTTTAACAGCATATCATTGCGGGGATTCCATGATACAGACGACGTTAAAAAAGTTTGATAATTGACATAATCAAAATTTATAGTAGTATCGCTGTTTAGTTTTTTTGTTCTTTCCTCGTTTAAATATAATACGCTTCCTCCGTCCATTCCAAAAAAGCCTGTCGTCGATATAACCAAATTATCCGTAAACCGATAATTTCCGCTGATTGTTCCCGCCCTGATGTACGGAGCCGTTCGTATATAATTAACCGTTTCTAATTCGGGAATGGAATGTGAAAGTTCTTTTGCGCCCCAGATTACGGGATCATAATATGTAACGCGTCCCATAAAAAGAATACCGCCCTTTCCGTTTATGGGAACAGAAAGATTAAAATTAGCGGCGCTTGTGTTTAATCCAAGTTCAAATTCGGTTTCAGTAGGGGAGGGTTCTTTTGACGTTATCTCAAGCAGTCCTGAAATTGTATGCCCGTAACGGGAAGAAAATACGCCGTGAGATAACTGCGCGCTTTTAACCATGCGAGGATCAAAAATGGAAAAGCCGCCTCCCCAAAAGTACGGGCTGTTTATATAGAAACCGTCTAAAACCGCCATCATATCGCCGGGTTGTCCGCCGCGGATACTGGGAGCCGCGTTGAAAAGACCTGAATAACCGACGCCGGGAAGGAGTTTTATAGTGCTCATTACATCTTCGATAATTCCTATTTCCGCAGTTTGGGCTATTTCCTTTTCACCTACGGCGACACTTCTGCCGGTTTTTGATTCGCTTGTTCCGGGTTTTGACGCTTCAACTACAAGTTCCCGTCCCTGTAAAAAACCGGAAAGACGCAAATAGACAGTAAATGAATTGCCTGTAACAGGAATTGTTATAGTGCCTGTTTCATAACCGGGATATGCAGCGTAAAGCAAAATTTGTCTGTCATCGGGAACTTGAACTTTAGTTTTTCCGTCTTTATCGCATATATACTCATTTCCTCCTCTTGTGCGTACGGACGCGCCCTCAAGCGGAAGTTCCAAATCTTCGTCAATTACAAATACGGTAATATCGCGGCAGAATAGCGAAAAGGCGCAGAGAAAAAATATAATAAAAATAATATGTTTATTTATTTTCATTTATATTAATGTAACATAAAACAGCATAAAAAATGCGCATTTTTAATCATTTTTTTGAATATTTACAGTTATTATTTTAATTCTCCTGTTAAAATAACGTCTAATTCATGAATTATCTCTGTAAGTTCTTCAGCGGAAGAAGAAGCCTTTCTGGTTGACTGAATAAAATTTGACAATCCCTTTGAAATATCAGTTATTGCCACATTAATTTGTTCTGTTGATTTTAACTGTTTTTGAGTTGATAATGTGATCGTTTGCGCCTGATTAGCGGTTATTTCCGCTCCTGAGCGAATTTCACGGAAAATATCGTCAAGCTCTTTGATAAGGTTATTGCCTTCCCTGATTTTATCCGTGCTTTCTTCGCTGGAAATTATTAATGAAGAGGAAGAATCTTGAATTTCCTCTACTTGTTCGCGGATTTGCATTGTAAGAGAAGCGATGTCGTCCGCAAGACGGTTTACTTCGTTTGCTACAACGGCAAAACGTTTGCCGTGTTCTCCCGCGCTTGCAGCTTCCAGTCCAGCGTTAAATGCTATAACTTTTGTTTGATCCGTTATAGTATTGATATTTTTTACAATATCGCGTATTTTTAATATCTTGTTTCCAAGATTTATAATACTTGCAATTACGCTGTCGTTCTTTTTCTTAATATCGTCAAGCTGGTTAATATTGTGTTCCAGAACGGAGAATCCGTGAATAACGTCATTTTCCATTTTGTTGGCAATGTTAGATACGTTGGATGTTTTTTCGGAAATATCCCCCGCTATTTGGGTGTTTTCTTTAATTGTGCTTTCAATCTCATGAATACTTGCCGCCTGATTGTTTGCGGTAATAAAAATTTCTTTGGATGAAAGGAATATATCATCTGTGGAATTTTTAATAATTTTAGCGACTGAACGGGTTTGCTCCACTGTCGCCAGAGCGGCATCGGCTGCTTTGGCTTGAGATTCTATCATGTTTTTGAATAATTTTAGATGGCGTTTACTTGAAAGACCGGCGGTAAAACCGGCGACCATCATTGCAAGAACGCGCAGTGATTCGTTATACAAAGGGAAACTGACAGGTATTACTTTGTTGTTAAGCGTAAAAGAATAGGGTAAATCAAGAACATGCCCGTTAGCTATAACGACAATCAAATAACAGATACTTGAAAAAATACCGGAAAAATATGCGCATGGAACGCTGTATCTGAAAGAGCCCGCCATAATAAGCACTATGTAAAAAAGAGCCTCTATAGAAATAAAAGTTATGGGAGGGGATATTTCAGGATATGTACAGCCTACCCAAATTGCGCCGGTAATAAATAATGCGTCTAAAGTTACGCAAGCGTATTTAAAATAAGAGGGAAGCGTTTCTTTTCTTCTGATATAAAAATATAAAAAACATGAAAAAAGCAAAAAACCGCCCGTAAATGAATATGCACGTAATGGAAAATGCTCAAGTCCGTTCGCTTTTCTGATAAAAGAAACAATAATAATACATAAAACAAAAATCACAGCAAGAGCGAATCGGAATTTGTTTATTAGTTTTTCGCCGTCGTATTCATCTCGAATGATTTTTTCATTTGTTTCATTGTCTGTCATAGTAAACCTCTCCTATAAGTGAATTAACCGCTTTAAGCATATTATGGTTATTAAACGAATTTTTAATAATATAACTTGAAGCGCCGAGTTTAAAGGCGCGTTCTTGTTCTTCTTTATCATCTTTTGATGAAATGACAATAATGGGAATATTTGAAAGTGATTCCTCGTTTTTAAGATTTTGAATAAGAGAAAATCCGTCCATAACAGGCATATTTAAATCTGTGCAGATTAAATCGTAATGTTTCGCTCTTGCGGCGTTTAAAGCCTCTTGTCCGTCCGCCGCGGCGTCCACAATATATCCTTCAGATAACAAAATATCTCTTTCAATTTCCCTAGTTGGAAGGGAGTCGTCGACGACAAGGACTGATTTTCTGTTTTCTTTTGCTTCATCAAATACTTTTTTGTATTCCGGTATTTTTACACGTTTTGCCATTTTTATTACCGTTGGAATATGTAAAATGCTTACCATTTCATATTCTTCATTTTGAACAATACCGGAAAAGACGCTCATATTTCTCATAAATGACGGCAATGTTTTAAGTATTACGGATTTCATACTGTAAATATTATTAACGGCGAGAGCCGCAGAATCTTCATAGGAACGTATGATAACAATAAATATTGAATCTGTATCATGAATCGAATCGTCTTTAATTTTTAATATTTGATTAAGATAATATAATTTAATAATACGGTCATTGTATTTTACTTCAAGTTTGTCCTCTGATGAAATTATCTCATCGCGTTTTATAAGCATTATCGCTTCGACAAAATTAGCCGGTATAATGAATTTCATTCCGTTGCATTCTATCGGGACGCCCATAAGCGCCGCTATAGACAGCGGAATCATAATCGTAAATTTTGAGCCCTTGCCCTGTTCGCTGTCGACGACAATACTGCCTTTTAATGCTTCTATACTGTCGCGAACCACATCCATTCCGACGCCTCTGCCTGAAATATTGCTTGTTTTTTCCGACGTTGAAAATCCGCTCTGGAAAATAAAATCTGTAAGTTCTTCTTTAGAAAGATTTTTTGACGTTTCTTCGTCAATTAACCCTTCTTTTACAATCTTTTGCCTGATTTTCTCGGTATCAATGCCTTTTCCGTCGTCGGAAATGATAATCTTCATATTGCCGCTTTCACGCGAACAAATAATTGATATTTTGCCTGTTTCTTCTTTTCCCGCCGCAATGCGTTCCTGCGGCGTTTCAATACCATGATCAACCGAGTTTCTGACCATGTGCAGTAACACTTCAGATAAGGCTTCAATAATATTTTTATCTATTTCGTTCTCTTTGCCTTCAAGAGTCAGCTGCACATTTTTGCCGAGTTCCTGCGCGAGTTCATACACATAACGCGGGTAGCTGTCAAAAATAGTCGATATTGGCAGAGTGCGAAGAGAAATTACTCCGTCATAAGCCGTTTTTATGCTGTTTCCCGCGTCTGTAACATAATCTTTTAATGATGAGTTTAACCTTCCGCATAATCTTTCCAGTTTTTTAAGATAAACCGCCTGCGCGGGATCAATATTTTTATGTTCTTTAAATGATTTTGAAAATTTCTTAATTAAACTATCAATTTCCGCGCTGTTTTGAGAAAGAATTTTTGCGTTTACTTCCAAAGTATGCAGCGACATAATATTTTTAATAATTTCATCTATTTTATCAAGAGAAAGTCGAATGGTTTCTGTTTTTGATTCTTTATGTTTTTCTTCTTTAACGTCTTGTTTTTCCGGTTCATCGGATTTTTCTGTTACCGGCAATGAAAATTCTTTATTTTCTGCAAGAAGGGAAAGATTGTTTACATATTCGCTTATTTCTATATTGTCGTCTTTAGAGGTTTGTAATACGCTAAAACCATTTTTTAAAAGATCCAAAGAAGAGAAGATAAGTTTTATCGCATTATCGGAAAAAGTTATCTGTTTGTCCCGCATTGCGATAAAAACACTTTCAAGCGAATGGCTTAGCTCCTCTATGCGTTTAAACTCAAGCATACGGGAAGTGCCTTTTAAGGTATGCAGGGCGCGTAACAGGGCGGCAATATCGTCCTCTGTAGAAACGCCGTCCTTGACTTTAAAAATACATGCCTCAACATTGGGTAGTATTTCAAGCCCTTCATCAATGTATTGTTTTATGAATTTTTCCCTATTCATGGGCATTGTTATTCTCCAAAGCCTATTTATCGCCTGATATGTGATATTTTGCCAACATCTCTTTAAGCTCTCTTGACATGTTATTTAACTTGTCTACAGTATCCGATGTAATGGTGGTTGCCGAAACAAATTGATTTACGCCGGCGGAAATTTCTTTTAACGCCGTAAAAACGTGAGCGGCGGAAACTTCCTGTTGTTTACTGAGATTAAAAATCTGCTGCATACGGACGGCGACATTTTGAGAGAGATCGACTATATTCTCAAAAACTTCTTTTTGTTCAACTATTCTGTTGTAACCGGCGTCTATTGCGCGAGAGCCGTTATTTGCCTCAGTTAAAAGGTTTTGAGCCGCTTGATTTATTTCAGAGATATTTTCTTTTATTTCCGCCGCGGATTCAACGACATTATTGGCAAAACGCCGTATTTCGTCCGCTACTGCGGAAAAGCGCGAACCGGCTTCGCCTGAAGACGCCGCTTCAAGCGCGGCGTTAAATGCTATAAGTTTGGTATGATCCGCAATACTGTCTATAATTTTAACTGATTCGTCAATACCGGAAAGCATATCGGTTAAATTTTTAATTACATTGATAGTTTTTACATTTTGATTTCTGATGTCAAACATCATGTTTTCATTGTCTTCTCTGATACTCGCGCCTTTTCTGCTAAGTTCCTGCGTTTGAACTGCAAGATTCGCCACTTCTTTTGTTTTTTCGGCTGATTGTGCGGTAAGATTCCTATTGTTCTCGATTGTGCTGACAATTTCCGCGACGCTGGCGGATTGTTCGTTTGCGGTAGCCGCCATTTGCCTTGCGGTGGAAGATAAATCAATCATGGCGAGCGAAACCATAGAAGAATTTTTATTGATAGCTGAGAATGTAACCTGTAATTTTGACAGGAAACCTCCTAACAAAGTCATAAAATCGCCAAGCTCATCGCTTGAAATTGATTCAATAACTACGGAAAGATCATTTTCGTTAAGCCGCTTAAAAACAACGCCCATGCTGTCGGTAGATCTGCGAATACCGAAAGCTGTGATAAAAATAATAAAGAACGCGAAGACCGTGGCGAAAATAGCGGCGGTAAGAGATAATATTAAACGCAGGCGATAAAGAGAAATCCTTTCTTTTATGATGCTTTCCAGTCTGCCAAGAGACGCGACTTGCAGACGATATGTAGTGTTGTTCGCCCTGGTTGCCGTTTCAAAAAGCGCGGGAATAATTTTTATATCTATAACAGGTTCGTTAATAATGTATTCTACGGATTTGGAAAAATAAGCGATAGTGTCATAACAGGATTTTAACAGGGTTTCAAAAGATTCAAAGGTATCGGTATTTTTATTTCTTATAGTTTCAACCGCGTGGAACCTGTTTTGTATTCTTACATTGTCGGAATACATTAATAATTCTAGATTAAGCAAGAGTTCTGTTTTTCGTCTTTGAGTAAACGCGCCGTCTTCAATTGTTCTTAATAAATTTCCTATTATAACCATCCTGTCCTGCGTTTGAGGAAGTTCGTTAAAAGCTGCGGCGATAAGGTAAGCGCTTTCTATGTCCCTGTCCGTAACAAGTCCAGAAACATCCACAATGTAAATTATTATTTTATTTAAATCAAGCATCATCTGTCTGTATGCCCATAAAAAAGAATCCCGAATAGATGTTTTTGATAAAAGTTCCCAATTATCAAGGAGTGATTGCGGGGATGCCGTTAACGCTTCATCGAAAAAATATTTTTCATATTCATTTTTTAATTCTGAAAGTAATTCCTCTATGTGTTTTTTGACGCTTTCAGCGTCGCTTTCAGAATTATCAAAATAAAAATTAACATATAAAGGAATACTTTGCATTAGAGCAATAGCTGGATTCATAACCTTAATGCCATTAAGTTCAACACGGTCTTTATTTATTGATGAAAGAGACATGGAAATAATCGAAAACAACATTATTCCCAACGGTAATAAAAATACGGAAGCGCTGATTGTCAATTTATTGATTAATTTTAAATTTTTGAACAACTTTATATTCATACTACGCCCCTGTTAATATGATAATTTTCTTTCTAAAATTCTTCGGAAATAATCCGGTGAAAACCCGCCTAAAAAACATTCATAATTGCGTTCGCTGTCAGGTTCCAGACTTTGTAAATGCTTAATGCTTTCAAGAGTTTTCTTTATTTTATATTCATACCTTGTAGGATTTACATCGGCGGAAAGAACGGCGATTCTGTAAAAAGAGGGCCAGAAGAATTTGTCTTTTACCGATGATTCGCTGTAAAATATTTCCGCTTCTGAAGGATTGCCTTTTAAAAAATAATATTCGCCGCGTAAAAATCTTGTAAACGCGCCTGAATTGTATTTTTCAAGGTGTGAAATAATTATATCTGCATTGTCAAAGTCCTGTGTATTTAGATAATAAATGGCTGATGCGGCAAGAACGCTTCCAGAAAGAGAAGAAGGGTCTTTGTTTTTAAGCGTGTCAAGCGTTTCTTCGGCGTTTGGTCTGCCGTCGTCTTTCTTTAAAATTTCATTTATTTCGGCGCAGCTTACGGTAATTTCATTTTTTGGATGAAAAGATTTAATTTTATTTTCAACGGGGGGCTTTTCTTGTTTTTTTTGTTTGTAATCGGAATATTTACGATGCTCCGTAACAGGAGGATGGTTTTCTATTCGTTCATAAATGTACGGAGTTCCTATTTTTTGAAAATAAAAAACATTGGATAAATTTTTACTTGCAAGCAAAGGGTGTCTTACGGACGCTGTTTCCGAAGCGCCGATAAATAAAAATCCGTTAATGAAAAGCGATTCTGAAATATTGTTGATAACGGAAATTCTTGACTTTGAAGAAAAATAAATTAACGAGTTTCTGAAAAAAATAATATCATACTGCTTGTCAAGTCCGCGCATTATATTATGAGGAAAAAATCGAACCTTTTTGCGGATATTTTCGGGCACTACATATTCATCACCGTTCTGAATCAAATAAGAATCAAGAATATTTTTACATGAAGAACCGTCAGTGCGAAGAGCGTTAGATGTATAACGGGCGTTTTTTGCTATATCTATTGATTCGGCGCATATGTCAAAAGCGTCTACCGAAAAATCAAAATCAAGACCGTTTTTTTTATGGTAATCAAGAAGCATGGCGATACTGTAAGCCTCGCAGCCAATGGAGACGGCGGCTGAACATATTTGCAATGGGCGGTCGATTTTTATAAGTTCCGGCAAAAGCTCTGAAAGAAGATTAAAATGAGCTTCTTCTCTGAAAAAATATGTTTCATTAACGGTAAGATATTTTGCGATAATATATATTTGTTCGCGGGAAGTAAGAAGGTACTCAAAGACGGCGGGATTTTCGATAAACGAAGCGCCGCAGGTAAATTCTATATATTCATTTAATTTAAAAAGGGCGTCGTATTCTGTTTTTATGCCGAGAATTTGTTCAATCCGGTGATATAAGAATAACAGAGCGGGGTTAGAGAGCGCTTGTGCGGGAACATCAACCGCTGTATCTAAAACCGCAGTGTTACCAGACATTATTAACTTTCTCCGCCCGTTAAATCCAGTAACTTCTGCGCAATTTCATTTAACGGGAGAACTATGTCCACACAGCCTGTCGCGATTGCCTCCTGCGGCATGCCGAAGATCATGGAAGTCGCCTCGTCCTGGGCGATAGTAATGCCGCCCGCTTTTTTAACAGCCCGTGTGCCTTCGGCTCCGTCGCTTCCCATTCCGGTAAGGACTACGCTGATAAGAGAATCGCCGTAATGCTCAGCCGCGGTTTTAAATAAAATATCAGCCGACGGTCTTTGATTACAGACAGGGGCGTCGAGAGTAAAAGCTATGCCTTCCGTTCCTACGGTTAAATGTTTTTCTGTGGGTCCGACATAAACATTGCCTTCAATTGGATAGATTCCTTCTTCGGCAAGTTTTACGTCGAGCTGGGAATAGCCGTCCAGCCATTGTACAAAGCCTTTGTCAAACCCTGACGTGTTGTGCTGTACAAGCATTATCGGAACCGGAAAATCAGCGGGAAGCGCGGAGAGTAATTGACACAATGCCATAGGACCGCCTGTGGAAGACGCTATAACGATGCAATTTATTTTTCTGTGAACGGTGCTGATCTGTTCCGTGATTTCGCTTTTTACATGCTCTTTATTTCTGATATTTGTTATATGTTTTAAAGTGTTATATATTTCGCTTCTTTGTATGTCGCTCATTTTAGAAGTGAAATTATCCTTGGCGAAAAATTCATGCGCTCCCTTAACGGTGGCTTCATAAGCCATCTTTGCGGTATCGTGGGTGCTTATTACAACTATGCCGCAAGAGCTGAATTTTCTAATTTCTACAATTGCGTCAAGCCCGTTCATTTTGGGCATTTCATAATCCATAGTGATAAGATCGGGATCGCATTCTTTGGCTTTATTTACGCCGTCCTGTCCGTTCTCGGCTTCATCTATAATTTCAAATGAGCCTTCGCTTTCAAGAAAATCCCTTAAAATTGAACGAACCAGCGGACTGTCATCCACTATCAGCGTTCTAATCATATTAATTCCTCCGAAACACGGTTTATTATTTTGTTTACATCAAGAACAAATACGTCATTGTCATTCCATTTAAAAGACGCATTGATTCCGTCCGCAAATTCATCCGAATCGGATTTTTTTTCAATGTTAAAAATTTCCTCGTTTTGTATATCCGCGATGGCTGTTATATCGTCAATAAGGAAGGCGACCCTGTCAATTTCTTCTTTTAAAATTAAAACTTTCTTGCGCGGACATGGAGTTTTTTGGAGTATAAGACCGGTGTCAAATAACGCGTAAGGCGTTGAATATCTGTTTACGATTCCAAGTACATAAGAGGGCATAAGCGGAAGGGGATACACCGCGTCAAATAACGCGATTTCCCCAATCAGGCGGGACGGGAAACAGTAAGATTTGTCCATAATGGAAAAAACAAGGAATTTTTCACTGTTTATTGTTTCCGCAGACTCTTCAGCCTGCTCTCCGGCGTCCGTGTGTTCTGACATTCTTCACCTCTGTGTCAATTATACCATTAATAAAAAAAGTTTTCTATGTCTTGTAAAATAAAATTAAGATCGCTAAAAGTTGTTTTTGTATCAGGCAAAGCCTGTCTGAATAAATTACCATAGGCTTTTTTCAGGATACGCCCGTCAAGAACTGCGACGACGCCCTTGTCGGCGCTTCGGCGCATGAGTCTTCCAAAGCCCTGTTTAAACTTCATGACAGCCTGAGGCAGGGAAAGTTCCATAAAAGGGTTTCCGCCGCGTTTTTCCAAAGCCTCTCTGCGCGCCTCGTGGACGGGGTCGCCCGGGGTGCGGAAGGGCAGGCGGCAGATAATGACCAGTCGCAGGGTATCGCCGGGCGCGTCCACCCCTTCCCAGAACGAGTCTGTGGCAAACAGGCAGGAGCTTTCGTCGGATAAAAAAGCTTGTAACAGGCGGGTGCGGTCGTCGTCCCCCTGTTTCAGACAACGTATGCCCATTGGGGTAAGCTCATCGACGGCGGCGTTGTAACTACCTGTTAAGGACTGGTAGGAAGTGAACAGCACAAGGGCTGAGCCTCCCGCGACGGCGGCAAGTTTTGCGACAGCCTTGTTAACAAATTCCTGATACCCTTCTTCGTCGGGGAGAGGGGCGTCTGTGGGAGAGGCAAGGAGAACCGCGCTTGAGTAGGGGAAGGGAGAGGGGAAACAGCCCGAAAGCGGCTGGCGGGTATTGATACTGTCAATTCCGCAGCGGCTTGCCCAGAAAGTAAAGTCGTCGTTGATTGCCAAAGTCGCGGATACGCAAACTACGGTTTTGTTCGGCGAGAATACGCTGTCTTTCAGAATGGGAGCCAAGTCAAGAGGCGTTTTTGTAAAGACAGCCCAGGGACTATTTTTAAAGTTTAATTTTTCTACCCATAAAACATTGTCCTCATGTTTTTTATAATGGCAAAAAACATTGCAGATTTCAGCAACGCCGTCCAATCGTCTAACAATGGTTTTAATTTCCCAGACAATAGGATCCGCCATTTGTTCATCGTCAAGATTTTCTAAAATATCGCGGATCAAATTTGTAAGGCTGAGTATATCTTTTCGTAAATCCTTAAAATTAGGGAACAAAGATTTTTTTAAAAATGATTCATCTATAGCCGGAGAGAGCCTGAAAATTCCCTCTATACCGCATAATTCCAAAGCGCAATTATCCAAACTTTCAACGGACGCGCGTATTTTTTGGATAGCGTCAGCCATATCGTCTAACCGGTCTTCGCTTGAAGGGAGCATTGCGCATAGTTTTACCAGCAAGCCGTGTATGTTAGCCTTGCGTGTATTGTAGAGTCTTGTAAGCTGGCGGAAAATCCCCGTTCTTGAAAATTCCTGCGAAAAGAATGAAGTCGCCGCGTTTTCAATCGTATGCGCTTCGTCTATGACAAGACGGTTAAAGGGCGGCAGAACCACCGCGTTTTCATAACCCGCGCCCTGATACCTAGCCGCTAAGTCGGCAAAAAGCAAGTGATGATTTACAACGATAATGTGCGCGTTATTTGCCTCTCTGCGAAGGGCAAGAATAAAACATTGTTCTCTCCATAAGCAGTGATTTCCCAAACATAAATCGGATTCAGAGCATATACCCGCCCATAATGTTTCGGAGGGCATGAATGAAAGCTCCGATCTTGCCCCTGTTTTTGTGTTATGCGACCATTCCACAATACTGTCAATTTCTTTTTTATCGAACTCAAAGAGCAAACCTTCGCGTAATGTATCGTTAAGCCTTCGCAGGCATAGATAGTTACCCCTTCCTTTCATAATGACGGATTTGATTTTTACATCTCCCATGCTTGAAGCGACAAGAGGGATATCCTTTTCAAATAACTGCTGCTGCAGTGTGATAGTAGCGGTGGAGATAACAACTTTTTCTTTGTTTTCAAGCGCAAAACGCATGGCGGGAAGAAGGTAGGCGAATGACTTGCCTACGCCCGTTCCCGCTTCCGCCATAACAAGAGCGTCCTCGTTAAAAGCGCGGATAATCAGGGCAAGCAAGTCAAGCTGAGATTTGCGCGGCTCATAGGATGGAAGAAGTTCCGCTACAGAGCCGCCTTCGCACAAGGAGGCTATTATTTGTTCCGAGTCGATGATTTTTGCCGCGCTGATTTTGTCCCCCTCCCTGACTAACGCTAACTAATCGCCAGTAATGCAAAAACCTTTGCGTCCCCCAGAATATTCTCCAAAAGCGCATACTCGTTCGGCTGGTGAAGGGTTTCCTGCGTCTTTGTCCAGACCGCGCAGTCAATTCCAATATTACGGAGATATGCCGCCATAGTGCCGCCGCCGATACCGATAGGGCGCGGCTTGACGGAATAAACTTCCGGTATCGCTTTATTCAGTAATGTAACAATAGGCGCTTTTACATCTGTCGCTTTTGAGCATGTTGATTGCTCAATATTATATTCAACTGTAACGTGATATTCTTTTTCTATTCCGGATTTTATTTTATCAATTTTGGCTAGTACGGCTTCCTGAGAATAACAGGGAAGGACGCGCATATCCATGTAAAAAACATCCTCGCCGGGAATAGTATTGATGTTAGGGACATTCGCCTCTTTTTTTGTCGGTTGAAAAGTAGAGTAGTCGGGATCAAACATAGGATTTCTCTTGTTAAACTTAGCTGAAAGTTCTTTGTGCAGACGGAAACCAAGAATTGCCCCCGCAAGAAAAGCGTTTGCCCCCAAATCCGGCATTGAGCCGTGCGCCTGTTTTCCGTGAGTCGCAAACTTCATCCATAAAATATTTTTTTCCGCTACTTCGATACATTCGCCCTTTGTATCTCCGCCGTCGGGAACAAGCACCATGTCGTCTTTTTTGAATAAATCGCGGTGATTGTTTACAAGCCACTCAA
>Ga0268262_10003060_pt1 | contig 18530 bp, 19 predicted proteins | sample TergutNc150P3_FD_190354 | JGI IMG/M metagenome (GOLD analysis project Ga0268262, IMG submission 190354) | Nasutitermes corniger P3 segment gut microbial community from laboratory colony in Florida, USA - Nc150 P3 (SPAdes) (version 2) | ecosystem: Host-associated > Arthropoda: Insects >...
AAAAGTCTGAACCAAAATTCTCAGAATGTAGGGACGTATTGCCATACGCCCTTTGTCTGCGACCAATTTCAATTTTCACCAAAAAAACGGAGGTAACAAATGAGAACCCTATTCTCAAAATTCGCATTCACGGCAGCTTTGATGCTTGCCATAACATTCACCTTTTCCTGCTCTGGCGATAGCGGTGGTGGCGGCAACGGCGACCAGTCAAATATCAGTTCGGGCACGGAAACAAGCTCTTCCAGCAAAGGAACGGGCAAATCTTCGTCTTCCAACGAAGCAGAGGACAATTATTCCTCTTCGGGCATGGCAACGGGCAATTCGTCTTCTTCCAGCTTGGGCGGTAGTTCAAGCAGTAAGGGCAATGAAACTGGTTCGGTGAAAAAAGATAAGATAAGCGGATTTTCACAGAAAGGTCCTTTCACAAAAGGCTCTGCAATTACTCTTTCCGAGCTTAACGATAAACTTGCACAGACAGGGCGTTCTTTTGAGGAAATTATCACAGACGACAAAGGTAGTTTTGAGATAAAAAATGTTGAGCTTGTTTCTCCTTATGCTATGCTTAAAGCGAATGGATATTATAGAAACGAGGTTTCGGGCAAAATATCCACAGCACCCATAAATCTTTATGCGATAGCAGATGTTAGGGAAAAGAGCAATGTCAATGTGAATATTCTAACCCATTTGGAATATTATAGGGTTCAAAAATTGGTAGAGGGTGGCAAGAGCCTTAGAGATGCAAAGAAGCAGGCACAGAAGGAAATTTTAGCCGTATTTAATATAAGTGGAGAGTTCAAAAACAGCGAGGATATGTCCATATTCGGCACAACCGATGCTGATGCAGCCTTGCTTGCCATTTCCGTGTTATTGCAGGGAGACTTAACGGAAGGGCAATTTACGGAAAGATTGTCTGATTTCAGTGTTGGGTTTAGGGAGAAGGGAACTTGGGATAACAATGAGGCAAAAAAAGCTATGGCAGACTGGGCTTCAGGTGAAGGGTGGTCAATAGAAGATAGAGAGTTTAACTATTGTTATTACGAACCAACTACACAATATCCTGGTAATAAAAATTGCTGGCCTATGCCAACCAATGATATGTGCGAGAATGGTATTTTAGTCAAGAATTGCAACAGTGGTCTCATACCTGGTAATATGAAATTAAGCTTTGCAAGTGTAAGAAAAAACATATCTGCTTGGAATTTGTCTTCTTCCGTTCCTGACTTTGAGAAGTACGTGAATAATTATTGGATTACTTATTATAATTTGGGGACTTGCGATGCCAAAAAAGCAGGCGAGTTTAAGGAGGGTCCAAGTGGCAAAATATATATTTGCAAAGATAATGCTTGGGCAAAAGCAACCGAATACGAAATTGAATTTGGGCTTTGTTCAAAAGAGGGTGAGATTAAAGAGAAAGAGTTTACTGTAGAAACAGGGTATTACATTTGCAAAGACAAGGCTTGGGCAAGAGCTACCGATTACGAAAGAGATACCTACCAATGGGTTTGTTCAAAAACGGACGAGGTTAAGACGGGTCAGGTAACTGGTGCAAAATATACTTGCAGAAACAACGTTTGGGTAATAGCCCCCAAATGCCTTGAAAGCAAATCTTGTTTGACTTTTACAGATACTCGTGATAAGCAAACTTATTATTCTGTTAAAATAGGAAATCAGACTTGGATGGCACAGAATTTGAATTACGATACAAAGACCACTGGTAATGTATGCTACGATAATAAACCTGCCAACTGCGATCAATACGGCAAATTATATGACTGGGAAACAGCTAAGAAAGCTTGTCCAACTGGTTGGCATTTGCCAAGTAATGGTGAATGGCAGGAACTTGTGGATTTAGCAGGTGGCAATAATGTTGCCGGAAATAAACTCAAAGCTGCTGGCGGGTGGAGTGAGCGTAGCAGAATGTGTTATAGTGATAAAAGTGGTAAATTGTGCACAGTGTTATGGGGCAACGGCACTGACGATTATGGCTTTTCCGCCCTGCCGGGCGGCTACGGCTTCGGTAGCATTTTCGAAGCTGTTGGTGGCTTCGGCAACTGGTGGAGTGCCAGCGAGTACAATAGCGACGAAGCCTACGGCCGGTTTATGTACTACAGCAACGACAGCGCTAACCGGGGCGACAGCGGTAAGGATGCCTTGCAAAGTGTTCGGTGCTTGCAAGATTAAAAAACGTGCCACCAACGGCACAAACCCCATTCCGCATTCGTGGCGTAATCCTCACAATGGTGCGACCTTAGGGGTGCGATTTATCGCATCCTATATGTGGTTGTCATACCGCCAAATATAATTATTGCAAATATAACCGCATTTCATTTCACATTTGGGACGTGATAAATTGGAACGCACAATATGGACGCGATAAATCGCGCCCCTACAAACGTATCATTCGGTTGCCTATTGTATTATTCTGAAAATCCTGTAAATTCTGGTTCAGACAACATAAATGCGAACCCCGTGCGTTTGGGGGTGGTTGTAGGTGTTTATCCAACCAAGCTTTTAGATATTACCATAACCGATTCTTTACTTAAATCTCTATAACGAAAAGCATAGTAAATTGTCTGTATGGTTTCTGGGCTTATGCTAATAGATTTATTCTCTTTATCCGCAACCTTGCGAACAACATTCAACAGAAGTTTTATAGCTATTTTGGCATTTAACTCATTATTTTGTACAAGTTGATGTTTGAAAGGACTCAATTTTATTATCCAAAAACAATAAAGAGAAAATTCATTTAATTCACCCATTTCCATTCCGTTGTGAAAAATATGAAAATACACTCTGCGTTTTTCCACTTTGTCTATAATTTGAGCTATGCACTTAGCATCAACCTGTAAATCTGGCAAATCAAGCATAGCAGGAATATTTCCAAGACAACTAGCAAGTTTTTCTATTCTCGCTTGAATTTCCTATTCGCTCAATTCTGTGAATATTGGAAAATCTGCTGGTTTGTTTGCCATTATTTTAACATAGCCAAAGTTTCTTTCATTGTCATTCCATCAGCACCAATATCAAGGATTTTTTGGTCTTCCATTAACCAATCGAAAATATCCTGACCCTCTGGGCGAAGCCTATCATTATGAACATAATCATTTTCTTCCAAATATTTTCCATACGCCTCTCTGGTAAAGAAAGGCGATGTCCAACCTTGCGGAGTGAAAGATGAATTATTCATAATGTATAATATAGAAATCATTTCACATTTAAGGAGTGATATTTTACAGCGCTCTGCCCCTTCTAAACTCAACCAAATTTGAAATTTCGTGGTTAAGCTCATTATCTTTTAGCAAATCTTCCAAATGGCAGGGCATTCTCCAACTCCAGTTTTGAGGACCTATGGTACCGGGAACATTCACCCTATCCACTTCTGGATTTTGCGGGATGAATTTTTGAGAGAGTGCCATAAAATCTTGGAGAGGCAAAATTGCAACAAGACTGTTTGAATGAAACAAGTTTTTGATTATGATATTCACGTGCCCTGCATTCAAAACATCGGGTGCAGAACCGTTTTGTCCAATATGCTTCCAATAAAAATTCCTGTCAAAATCATGCTCTGTCCAAAGCCCAAGAAGAGTGGAAGAATCGTGGTTGCTGGTTGTGCAAACAGAGAGCCTGGGGTATTGAGAGAGCGGCACATAAGGCTGCCCTGCTTGCTTCCAGTCACGGTGCCACCGCTCAACCCTGAGTGCCAAAATACCAAGGCTTTCCAAAACACTAGGAACACAATTTGGCACTGCGCCTAAATCTTCTGCGCACACAAGCATATCGGCTTCTTTGGAGAGTACTTCTAAAAGTTTGTGACCGTTTTTCCGCCACAAATCTTCCTGACTTTCCTCGTTGTGCTTCATTATGTTTTTAATAACGTTTATTTCGTGTTCAGGCAAAGTGAGCAACACAGAAGAGTTATACCAATACCAATATGGATGAAGTTCCTCATCGGTGCTACTAGGCGTAAACACCCTGTCCCAATAAACATTCAGTAGAGCATCTTTAATGGACTGCTCTTCTTCCAAAGCCATAATTGAACGCTCGGAATGATATTCTTTTCTCAAAAGATAACGACCATAAGAACCTTGCAAAGGCTCAAAATATTTTTGCTTTGCTGCTTCTGTATCTGAGCCAAACCTGCTTTGAAGTTGCTCGTCTCCAAAATTTGGGTTGGTTAAATAATGCACGGTTTCCCTTGGAATGCCGGCTTGCGCAAGTTCATTCATGTAAATTGGAATGGATGGAACAAAATGCCCCAAAATTCCAGTGTATTCCTGTTCTGGCACCACCCATATTCTGAAAAATCCAAGAACATGGTCTATGCGGTATGCGTGGTAAAATTTTGCGGCATGTTTAATTCTATTGCGCCACCAGCTAAAATTTTCCTTTTCAAGGTTATCCCATTTGTAAGTTGGGAATGCCCAGTTTTGCCCGCTGTAGCAGAACATATCTGGTGGAGCACCGGCGCGGTTATCCAAGCTGAAAAATTGAGGATAATGCCAAGCATCTGCGCTGTCTTCGTTTATTAAAATGGGAATATCGCCTTTTAAGCGAATACCAAGTTTGTTGAGTTCTGAAACTGCTTTTAAAAATTGTTCTTCTGCAATCCACTGCATCCATTTTTGAAACATAACATCGCTTGCTTTGGGTTTTTCCTTTTTTTCCCAATGTTTCCATGCAGCCTCGTGGTTTTCGGCTTTAAGGGCGCAAAACACGGCATAAGAATTAACCCATTCGTTTTGTTCCAGCCATTTTGTGAAATGCTCGTGTCCCAAAATTTCGTGCCTTCTTTTATTGAAAATCTCACGCAAGGCATGGCGTTTGTAACGAACCACTTCCACATAAGGAATACGCGGATGTTTCATAAACTTCTTGTTGTGTTTTTCCAGTTCTTCGCCTAAAATCTCGTGTGCGCCTTCCACTTCTTGCAGGCGTATATACACGGGATTAAGAGCAAATGCGCTTCTTGCGCTATAAGGGCTTGATTCTTCGCCTGTGTCGTTTACTGGCAAAAGCTGGATTAAATCCAGCCCGCATTTTTTTGCCCATTTCCCAAAAGGGATAAGGTCTAAAAACTCGCCTATGCCAATGCTATCTTTTGAAAGCAGAGAAAACAAAGGAACCACAACGCCTGTTTGATAAGATGAAATTTTACCGTAATTCATTGTGGTAATATAGAAAATGAGAGCGGTAATTTCACCAACTGGGGCGGTTTGCGGGAGAGTTTTACGTCAATGGCGGTTTTTACGGCTTGGCGTTCTTCAAAAGAGAGGTTTTCTTTCCATTTGTATTCGTAGCTGCCGTTTTCGTTTATTTTTTTGCCAAGAATCCCAAAGAGAAGACCAGCATCGTCTTGATAGACAATCCATTGGTTGCCGATGCGTAAAACATTTGCGTTCACCATTTCGCCGTTGTTGCGAACTATGGTGCGATTACTTATTTGCACTTCATCGCCAAGACGAATTTCCTCTGCATAAATGGCACGCAAACGAGAAAAGCCTTCCTCTGCGGCTGCAGCACCGTTTTCCAAATCCGAGCAAAGAGCAGATGTTCTCTCAAGCCTAATTTCCGTGTCCCAGGGCAAGCTGGTTTTTATGAAATTCTCCAGTTGTCGGCAATGTCCTGCAAGCTGTGCACTGAGAGCCTTGCGGGTTGCATTCACATTTTCAATCTGCGTTTGAGAGGCAGATACCGAATTTTTTTCCTTTTGCATTTCGGAATTCAACTCGGATAATTTCAGCTTTAATTCCTCAATTTCCCCTTGCCTGCGATCAAGGTCTGTTTTTTGCCGAGCCTGCTGGTCTTTGCCAAATTTTTGCTCCGACTTTGAAAGCGAATCTGTTTGGGTTATTTGGGCGTTTATCTTTTTAATATCGTTCTGAATATTCTGCTTTTCCGCAAGCAAAGCGGCTTTTTGTTGCTCAAAATCGTCTGCGGCAAAAGCTGCGGGGATAAGCAGGAGTATAATTGGGAGCAATTTTTTCATTGTGGGGTAATATAGAAAAAATGACCAGCCTACGGCTGTTCGCCAGCGAAATGCAAATTGGATAGGCGTTCGTGCCTGTAAAAGTTTTGCCAAGAAAACAGGCATTGAACCCTGCCCACGAAGTGTTTTTCCTTCTATTTTACTTTTCGCCCGCTTTCTATTTTACTTTTCGCCCCTTTTCCATTTTACTTTTCGCCCTTTTTCTATTTTACTTTTCGCCCCTATAAAAGAGGAGTTTTAAAATGGCAGATTATTCGCGTTGGCGTATGGATAATGTTAAAGAGGCGCTTAAAAACCGCCGCGTTGTTATTATATCTGGAGCTAGGCAAACCGGAAAAACAACACTCACTAAAGAAATCCGAGGTAATGGCAATGTTTTTATGCCCTTGGACAAAAAAGACATTTTAACCTCCGCACTTGAAGACCCTGCGAATTTTGTGAAAAACAAGTCTGGGACAATGATAATAGATGAAATTCAAAAGGCACCGGATCTAATTCCAGAAATCAAATATGCTGTGGATAACGACAAGCGTCCGGGGCAATATTTACTCACCGGCTCTGCCAATATAAAATCTTTGCCAAGTGTCTCGGAAAGCCTTGCAGGCAGGGTAAAGAACATTCGTTTGCGACCCCTTACCCAAGGAGAGATACTTCGCAAAAAACCCTCTTTTTTGAAAATGGCTTTTAACGGAGAATTTCCAAAAAAAATAAGCGGCTACGACAAAGAAGCCATATTTGATTTAGCGTTTAGAGGTGGCTATCCAGAAGCGGTGTTGTTAAAAACGCAAAAGGAGCGGAAGGACTGGCACAAGGATTATTTAGATACCTTGATAGCAAGGGATTTGAAGGATATTGCAAATATCAAGAGACAAAATTCTTTGCGAGAACTCATAAGGATTTTAGCTTCTTGGTCGGGCAAATTTATGGATTTGCCACCTATTTGCAATGCTCTTGGGTTATCAAAACCGACAACTGATTCTTACATCAACGCTTTGGAAGCTCTTTATTTGTTTGAAAAGGTTGCTCCTTGGACAAAAACAGACTATGACCGCGTGGGGCGCAGCCCAAAAACTTATGCAACCGATACAGGTTTAATGACATCTGTCCTCGGCTGGAATAAAAAGGAAGTTATGCTGAATTCAGACCGCGCTGGCAAGCTGATGGAAACTTTTGCGTTCAATGAATTGGCGGCACAGGTCGATTTAGATAGTGCATATTCTTTGTATCAGTACAGAGACCGAAAAAGCAGGGAGATTGATTTTATTGTGGAGCGTGAAGACGAGGCTTTGATTGGCATTGAAATAAAGGCAGGGCAAAGCGTTTCCAAGGAGCATTTTGCATCGCAGATTTGGTTTAAGGAAAATATAATTAAAGGAAAAAAACCATATTTGGGAATAGTTTTATATTCTGGGGAGCATACGCTTTCTTATGGCGATGGAATGCTGGCTGTTCCCATAGCGGCTTTGTTTGATTTTTAGGATTGCTGAAATAAGCTCTAAAATCAATAAGCCTTTAGATTTTTGAATAGTTCTTCTGGGTTCATGGCATTGGAAAGGTGGCTATGCTTTTCATAAATTCATAAGAACGCTTCATCCTTTCTTTTTCCTCTGCGGATGCCGGAGCTAAGTTATCCATCTCCTTTTGGAAGCGTATGGAATCTTTGCCATATTTTACCTCATTTTATAATATAGCAAACGCAATAACTATGCCATTGCAAAAACCGCAAATTTGGCTTGCTACTGCGGTTTTAAAGTGTCCAAAAAGTGTTTAGACAGTGTTTAAACAGGTTTTGGACAGGTAATTGTCAGAACCCCGATTCTTCCGATTCACAGCATTGGCCGTTTCGGCTACGCTCAACGGCTTAAAGGCTGTGAAATTCCATTAATCTACTCCTCACAAGGAATAAGGCTGCTTGTATTCATACTTTTTCTGGTAAAAAGCATTTCGTTATTTCCGATTTCCACTAATAATGTATTTCCAGAAATGCTGTAAGATTCAAAAAGAACATGACAAGTACCGTAGCAAACCTTAATTTCATTTCCACTAACACGATAATTATAACCAGAAACCATACACCAATTCCCGTTCGCGTCCAGTTTATAGATCGCCATAAGCTCTCCATTTTGCTTAAAAATATAACCCGAAATATCTAACGCTACCCACGCTTCATTGTTAGCGTTGACAAGGTCGCCGCCACCGCTAGGTGAAGACGTGCCATCGCCACCGGAGCAGGAAAATGTGAAAGTCAAAGCAAGCATAATGCCTGCCACTTGTGCGAATTTTGAGAATTATTTTCTCATTGTGATACCTCCATTGTTTAGGATTATTTCCAAGCGGAATTGTTTGAAATTGTTTATAGCCATAGCCGATTTTTTGGCTAATGCAAGTAAAAAGCCCGTAAGAAAATGTTGGGGGGAGGGGGGGGGGGGGGGGGGGGGGGAGCAAGACAGCGGATTTATTCGGCTGCTTTGGCTAGTGGTTAGTGGTTAGTTGAGAATGACTTGCGGAAAACACATTCAGAGAGTCTGCACCGCAAGCCCTAGCGTTAAATGTTGTTTTGCCAATATTGGTCATTTGGGTTAATATAGAAAAAAATCTCGTGCCTGTAAAGGCATAAATAGAGATTTTTTAATGTCCGTAGGACAGCCCATAGGGCGAACCCTGCCCACGAAGTGAAATTGGCAGGGTGAGTAAAAATTGTTTGACGGCAACGGGCAACATTGGTGGCGAAATTGTCACAATGGTGCGACCGTAGGGGTGCGATTTATCGCACCCCTAAATGCGGTTGTATGTGTTTAATAAACATCATTTCACATTTGAGACGTGATAAATCACGCCCCTACAAATCGGTATCATTATGCCGTTTGCAGTATCGGGTTGTTGTGCCGAATTTTGGGAACATAAATGCGAAATCGGGCAAATCCTTAAATCCTGGCCAATCGGGGTTCAGACGTTTTCTATATTATCATTATGGATTCGTTAAAATTTATTATTCAGATTATGGGGATTGCGCTTGTTATAGCCTGTTCTTCCAACAATTCTTTGGAAAATCCACCGTCAAGTTCAGTAGAAATTTCATCTTCAAGCTCAATAGAAATTCCATCATCAAGTTCAGTGGAAGCCTCGTCTTCAAGCTCAATAGAGGTTTCGTCTTCAAGTTCAACAGAAGTTTCATATTCAAGCTCAATAGAGATTCCATCATCAAGTTCAGTAGAGGCTTCATCTTCAAGTTCAAAAACCGCCTCATCTTCAAGCTCAAAAAGCCTTTCGTCTTCAAGTTCCAAAGCCGTTTCTTCTTCTAGTACTTTAAGCTCTTCTAGTTTAGTTAGCAGTTCCTCTATTACTGCTGCAAATTCTTTTGATGTTTACATCGCTTTTGGGCAGTCAAATATGCAAGGTCCCGCTGAAATTAGGGCACAAGACAAAGAGGTGAGCGAAAGGTTTCAGGTATTGAATGTTGTTGCTGACACTTATGCCAAAGAAAGTAGAGCCAAGGGTAAGTGGTACAAGGCTGTGCCGCCTCTTATTATTCCCGATAAAAATTTGGTCAATTATCTAGGGCTTAACACAGGACTTTCCCCTGCAAATTATTTTGGCGTAACTCTTGTCAAAAATGTACCCGAAAACGTAAAAATAGGCGTGATACCTGTGGCTTCTGGCGACCTTGCGCTTGCCGCATTCCACAAAACTAGGGGAGACCAATATTACAATAGCCAAAATGTTGTAAGTGGCAGGCCAAGCCAAACCGAGAAAGATGGCATGAAGAGATACAAGGATGCAGGTTATGCTAACTTATACGATGCCATAATCAAAAATGCAAAAATAGCCCAAAATGATGGCGGCATTATCAAAGGCATTATAGTTCATCAAGGTGAAAGCGGAGTGGGTCAAACCGGCATAACTTGGGCAAATATGTTGAAGGAAATTTACAACGACCTTCTTAAAGATTTAGGGCTTGAAGCCAATTCCATACCCATTGTGCTTGGGCAGCTTTGGAACAGCGGAACCGGGCCAGACGGCCTTTTGAATCTTGATAACAGAATACAGAACACCATACCTAAAGCCTATGTAGTAAGTACCAAGGATTGCGGAGGGAGAACTGGCACTAACCAGCCCGATAACATTCATTTTGGCTCTGCTGGAATCCAGTTGCTAGGCGAGCGGTATGGGGAGAAGATGTTTGAGGTGGTTTATAAGCTCAGATAAAGCCTGCTACGCTCCAAAAACTTGACAATACCCAATTTTTTTTCTATATTTTAGACCCTACTGGGGTATCGTCAAGTGGCTAAGACCGCGGGTTTTGATTCCGCTATTCGTTGGTTCGAATCCAGCTACCCCAATAAAACAGGAGAGAATATGCAACTAACAACTCTTAATGCAAAAATCCGCACCGCAGGTTCTTCCCGCGATTGTGGTCGTAGCCGCAAAGCGGGCGAAATACCAGCCACTTACTACGGCAAAGGCACTCAGTCCGTCTCCATAAGCGTTTCGGAGAAAGAATTGGAGGCTGTCCTTGCCCCAGGCAAAAGGTACACCTTGCTGGATTTGGTTATAAACGGCAAAAATGGTAACCCCGCCATAGTTTATCAATACCAAAAACACAATATTTCGCAAAAAATCATCCACGTGGACTTTTTGAAGATAGAAGAAAACACTCCTATCGCAGTACGTGTTCCAGTTCGCCTCTCTGGCATACCCATAGGCGTAAAAAATCAGGGTGGAAACCTTTCGCAAGAGAGCCGCTACCTCAAACTGTTGGCAAAACCCTCAGATATTCCTGCAAACATAGAACTAGACATTTCCGAAATGCCTAATAACACAACCTATTATGCAGAAAAACTGGATTTAGGCAAAGTATCCTTGCTGTCTCCAAAACGCACGGTTATATTCACCATATCCAAAGGTCGCGAAGAAACCGAAGCTGCCGCCGCTGCTACTCCAGCCGCTGCCGCCGCAACCCCTGCACCTGCCGCCGCCGCTGCTGCACCTGCTGCCACTGCTGCCAAAAAAGAAGAGGCTAAGCCTAAAAAGGATGCCAAAAAGAAATAGCAAGGCTAATATATATGCCTAATGTAGCTATTCGTGAAGACGACATTATGATAAAGCTCCGCAATTTGCGAAAGAGCTTTGGTAAGCAAGATGTTCTGTTGGATGTAAATTTGGACATTAGGCGTGGTGAAACAATAGTGATTATAGGGCAATCCGGTGGTGGAAAGTCCGTTATATTAAAGCACATGATAGGCCTTTTGCAACCAGATGGTGGCGAAGTGAGCGTGGATAATGTGACGATTTCCACTCCAAAATTTTTTGATACCCACACAATACGCAAAAGAATGGGAATGCTCTTTCAAATGGGAGCTTTGTTTGACTCAATGAACACGGGCGAAAACATAGCCTTTGCACTCCGAGAACACCACCCCGAACTTACCGAAAAACAAGTTCAAGATACAGTGACCGAAAAACTGAAACTCATAAATTTGGTGCCGGAGTTCCGAACAAAAATGCCAAACGAACTTTCCGGCGGTATGAAAAAGCGTGTTGCTCTAGCTAGAGCCATAGCCCTTAGCCCCGAAATTCTTTTATACGATGAACCAACCACAGGTCTAGACCCGATTACTTCCGATGTTATAAACGATTTGATTTTGGATATGCAGTCTAAGCTGGGCGTGACCTCTGTTGTGGTGACCCACGATATGGTTAGCGCATTCAAGGTAGCAGACCGCATCGCTATGCTTTACAAAGGCCGCATAATTGAAATAGGCACGGTTGACGAAATAAAAAACACTGAAAATCCATTTGTAAAGCAATTCATAACAGGTCAGAGAAACCTGCCAACAGATACAAGAATTTAATATGCATCTCTTTGTAGGTTTGGGTAATCCGGGGCAAAAATACGTGGGCACAAGGCATAATCTTGGCTTTATGGCTATAGATAGTTTGTCTGCAAAATATTCAAGTGGTGCAATTTGGAAAACCCAGTGCAAAGCCGAAACTCAAAAAATAAATATCGCAGGCAAGGATGTTCTGTTAGCGAAGCCGCAAACCTTTATGAATTTAAGCGGCGAGAGTGTTCAAGCTCTGCTTTCTTTTTACAAAGCAAAGCCGGAACATTTGCTAGTATTCAGCGATGATATTAACTTAGCTTGCGGCACAATGCGAATAAGACCAAACGGCAGCGCGGGTGGGCAAAACGGATTAAAAAACATCGTGGAGCATATAGGGCAAAATTTTGCACGTGTCCGCATTGGAGCTGGAAAAGTCCCAGAGCATTGGGATTTGATAAACTGGGTTCTCTCTACCATAAGCAAAGAGGATGCGGAACTTTGCAAGCAGGTTCTCGGCAAAATTCCCGATTTATGCGAAACGTATTTAACGAAAGGGATTGCGGCAGCGCAGAATGAGTTTAATAAATCCCCCTCAGCCTAGCCATCAAGTCTTTATACTCAATTTCCCTTCCATTCTCCTTTTCCCACAGAGCAACATCAAAAGGTTCCAAAATTTGCGATGATACATCTTGAACAGTTTTTGAACTTTTCCTTTTTTCAAAAGTAACCGCCGTTCCCTTTATCGCAATAGGCAAAACCGTGGCTTTCAACTCCGCTGCCATTCTGAACGCTCCACTTTTCCAAACTCCCATTTCACCGGTTTTGCTCCGCGTTCCTTCTGGAAAAATCACAATTTGCGGTGGTTTTTCGGCGGAATAATTGAGCATTTTATCCATAAATTTTTGCCCTGCTTTGGTGGACTCTCTTTTAATGAAAATACAGCCTATTTTTCTCATCCAATAAGATAAAATGGGAATTCGCGACAATTCTACTTTTGCCAAAAATCCAAGCTGTCTCTGTGCAGAAGTTAAAATAACTGGAATATCCGCAAAAGAATTGTGATTCGCAATTACAATCACAGGGCGGCTCCAATCCACCTTTGCCAAATTATATTGACCTTGAGCACTTAAATCTATTCGCATGGTTCTCAAGCAAAATTTTGCCCAACGCAAAAAATTTTCCTGCAACCATACATCTACTGTACTGGCTCTGAAAATTTTTTCAAAAAAATACAGCGGAATATGGCAAAACATATAGATTATGATTTTAGCCACAGCAAAAATCTTAAAAATAAAAACTGGCATTATTATTCCTTTTTTTGGTTTTCTCTCTTCACAATATTTTAAAAAACGGGATGCCTTGAACTTTTTTAGCTTGCCTTTAAAATACCGCTGCTTGCAATATAAAAAAAATATATGAGCCTCTGCCCTAGTTACCCCAACATAAAATAACCGCTTTTCCTCGCCCAATTGCTTTTTTCTCTCCTTGGAACTTTCCGGCAGCTCCCCAGGGCTTAAGCCTTCGGCAAGGCCGCAATAAAAAACAACCGGATATTGAAGCCCTTTTGAAGCATGAATGGTCTCTATATGCACACCATCAAAATCCTCTGGAGATTCCTCTTCAATAACAGGAATATCATATTCCTTTAATGCAAGTTCATAATACTCGCATTGACGGTTGTAGCGAGAAAGCAGGGCAAAATCGCTCCATTTCATTGAATATTCCTCTTTCAAAAATTTAATCTCATAAACTAATTTCAAAATTTCTTCTTCTGCCGTTTGCGAAATTAAAATTTCGGGTTTTCTGTTTTCCTTGAAAAGCGGGTAAGGGCGCAAGGCTCCTGCTCTTAAATTTTTTCTAAAGGCGAGCGGTTTGTCTGTGAAAATTCTGTTTGCCACCTCTAAAATATTAGCGGTGCTGCGGTAATTCCATTCCAGCTTCAAAACCTTGCAATCGGGAAAATCTTTCTGAAATCTCAAAATGTTTCCAATATCCGCACCCCTGAACCCGTAAATCGCTTGGTCGTCATCGCCAACGGCAAAGAGGCTTTTGCTGTTTCCCAAAATTGCCCGCACAAGCCTGTATTGCGAGGGGTTTATATCTTGGTATTCGTCTATTAAAATCTCGTTCCACATATTTTGGCAATGCTCTCTAACTTCTCTAAACTCAGATAACAAGCGAATTGAAAGCCAAATTAAATCTTCAAAAACTATTTCCGCACTTTGAAGCACGTTTTGCCTCAATTTTTCCAATTTATCTTTACCTAACTTTAATTCTGGGCAAAACAGGTTTTCCCTATTTACACTGCCTGCTTTTATGTTCAGTTCCATAAGCCAGTCTTGAAATTCAAAATCGCTTTGCTCCTTTGGCATAGGAATTTTTTGGAAGCCTACACGTTTCCAATTTTCAATGCCATTGATTTGCATTTTCAAAATTCTAAGGGCAAGCGAATGAAATGTGCAGAGCAAGGCTTTGGAATCTGGCGCAAGTTCCTTTACCCTCTCGTCCATTTCCCCCGCGGCTTTTGCGGTGAATGTCAATGCCAAAATATTCGCAGAATTCACCCCCTGCTCAATTCGGTACAGAATCCTCTTTGTTAAAACCGAAGTTTTCCCAGAACCCGCCCCCGCCAAAATGAGCAAAGGCCCTTCCTCTGCATGGGAATGCAAAACTGCCTGTTTTTGTTCGGTATTTAAACCGCGTAAAAGATGTGTTTCAGCCATATTTTCTCCTCTTCTATATATTTAGACGGAGAAAACGCAAAAAAAAATTCAGAAAAGTGAAAAAAAGTAAAAAAAGTGAATTTTGCCTGCATTTTCTATGGGATTTGGCAACAGTTGTATGCAAAATAAGTATGCCTGCCACTTGATAAAGCATTTATAGATGGGCTTTTTTAAATAATTGCAGGCAAATATGAGGATTTTAGGTTTTTTTGCCATTTTTCCCAATATATTTGTTATATTTCTATTGTGAAATTTTAAAAGGGATTATTTATGAAAGCAAAAAAAGGAAAATTGCCTATGCCTCCGACAGATGGGAGCATAAAACTGTCAAAATTTGCTTTGTGGTGTTTGAAGCACCCAAATGGGTTAGGAGGAGTAGTAAAAATGGATATGCGGGCGGTAATGAAATAATATGCGTTATTTAATAGATACGAATATACTGCTTTTTACTGTTAAAGAAAGAGACCGCCTTTCCAAAGAGGTTTTCGATTTGCTTTGGGATAGCTTAAATACGATAAATATAAGTTCTAGAAGTATAGAGGAAATTATCCATTTGTTAAGAATAGGCAAAGTTGAAGTTTCGCAATGGAAAGAAACAAAGGATATTTTTAACTATATAGACGAATTGGGCTTTTCGGTTGATTACTTCAAAAAGGAACACATATTAACACTTGGCAAGCTAACTCCTATTCCCGACCACAAAGACCCTGTTGATCACGCTATTATGGCACACGCAATAACTAATAAGGTTACTCTTATTAGTTCAGATGAGAAAATGCGTTTTTATGGGAATCAGGGCCTAAGGTTTGTTTGGAATAAGGTTTAGACAATATTCGTCACGCACCCCTTAATCGCTGCAGCAGCTACCATTGCTGGGCTCATCAACAGGGTTCTGCCCGTTGGGCTACCCTGCCTGCCTTTGAAATTTCTGTTGCTGGAACTCGCGCTTATTTGCCTGCCCTGCAATTTGTCTGGGTTCATGGCAAGGCACAAAGAACAGCCAGCTTCACGCCATTCCGCGCCCGCTTCGGTGAAAATTTTATCCAAACCAAGAGCTTCGGCTTCTTTTTTTATCTTTTGCGAACCTGGCACAACCCAGAGTTTCACCTTTGGGTTCACCTTTTTGCCTTTCAAAACTTCGGCAGCGGCTTTTAAGTCCCCCAACCTGCCATTTGTGCAACTGCCCACAAATGCAATGTCTATGGGAATTCCGGCAATGGGCGTTCCGCCTTTGAAACCCATATAATCGTAGGCTTCGCCAGTGCCCTCAGGGATTTTTTCATTCACCATAACGCTTTGCTCAGGGGTTATGCCCCAGGTTACATAAGGTGCAAGTTTGTTGCAGTCAATTTCAATTTCATCATCATAAACAGCATCGGGGTCGCTGGCAACGCTTTTCCAGTTTTCAAGGGCTTTGTTCCAAGCCTCGCCTTTTGGCGAGTATGGTTTATCTTTCAAAAAGTCAAAAGTTTTTTGGTCGGGGTTGCAGTAGCCAACTCGTGCTCCGCCCTCAATGGCAAGGTTGCACAAGGTCATTCTGCCTTCCATATCCATTTCTTCAACAACGTTGCCGGCAAATTCATAAGCATAGCCAACTCCGCCGTTCACGCCGAGTTTGTTTATGTATGCAAGGGCGGCATCTTTTGGAAAAACGCCTTTGCCCAGCTTGCCTGTGAATTTAATTCTGCGAACTTTCAAGGGACTCATCGCAAGCGTTTGGGTGGCAAGCACGTCTGCAACTTGCGAGGAACCTATGCCAAAAGCTATGGAACCAAAAGCACCGTGAGTTGCCGTGTGGCTATCGCCGCAGGCTATTGTCATCCCGGGCTGGGTAACTCCCTCTTCGGGACCAACTATGTGTATAACGCCTTGTTCTTCGGTATCTGGACCAAAAAAGCGAATGCCAAAATCTTTGCAATTTTGCTCCAAACGGGCGAACATCTCTTCTGCCACCGGGTCTTTGAGCGGTCTGGAACGCTCACCGCTTGTGGTGGGTATAATGTGGTCAACCGTTGCAAAAGAGCGATTTGGGTAAAGAACGAGCAGCCCGTCTTCCCTAATCATCGAAAATGCCTGTGGGCTTGTGACCTCGTGCAGCAAGTGCAAGCCTATAAATAGCTGATATTGCCCAGAAGGCAATTTGGCAACCGTGTATTTCTCAAAAATTTTCTGATAAAGCGTTTTTCCCATAATGCGTAATATAAAAATATCGTAGCTACTGATTAACTCTGAATCTCGCAGTAGCGTTCCCCCCGTTAGCTCTCCGAGCGGAAAAACGGGGGGACGAATGGTGATTTTTGTTAAAAAATCTCCATTCAAGGGGGACATTTACTATCATCTATTGCAAAAATTCCTTTGCCATTTTTTCCGCTGCTTCTTTGCTGCTCACCTCGCCTTCAAGTTGCTTTTCAAAAACGCGTTTTATTATTTCGCCAACGTGCGGACCTTGCTTAAAACCCATATCCAAAAGCATTTTGCCAGTTAATAAAGGCTCAGGGGCTTCTTCCCAAATTCCCATTTCTTTGCCTATTTTTAAAGCATTTTCGTATAGAGAGGCATCGTTTTCAATTGCGCTTTTCAGCATTGCAGGAAGTTTCAAGCCGCCCGCTTTTAATGCGCATCTGCTCAAAGAAGTTTTGCTACCCAAGTTGAGCCGAGAAAGAGAATTTAACAGAGCCGGAACTTTTTTCAATAGAACATTCACAGGAATCCACTTTTTTAAGAAATCAAGAGGTTTTGCATTTGGCAAGCATAATAGCCCCGCAAACATTATTATTTCTGCTTCGGTGGAATTTAAACTGCCTCTGTGTTTTGCTATGTTGTCTAAAATATTCCCAAGTTTTGCGTTGTTGTTTTCTATGCCAATTTCAAAAAACATTTTTTGCAACCCAACCTCGCAAAAAATATCAAGCCCATAAGAAGGTTTAACTCCTTTCAAAAGCCATTTGCGAAATTCCTCCTCTATTCTCTCTCTAGACAAATCGTTCAAAGAAAGAGTTTTGCAAAGTTCTATTGTCTCTTTTGCCGCCCTTAGTTCAAAGCGTGCCGCAAACTGAACCGCTCTGAGCACCCTGAGAGAATCTTCTGCAAAAGCTTCGCTAACGTGTCTCAAAATTTTGCTCTCCAAATCTTTGCTGCCATTGTATGGGTCTGCCAGTTCTAAATTAGGGAGTTCCATGCCCATTGAGTTGATTGTAAAATCCCTGCGTTTTGCCGCTTCTTCAAAACTCAAATTCGGGTCTGTTTGAACATCAAAGGCCCTGTGTCCGCTTCCTGTTTTGCTTTCTGTTCTTGGAAAAGAAAAATCGTAGTGAATATTTTGCCGTGATAGATGCACAACGCCAAAAGCCTTTCCTATTAAATTAGGCTTGCCGTGCTTTGAAAGAATGGAGAGCAATTTCTCCTGACTAATTTTGTAAACCTCTATATCAAAATCACGTATTTCACCGCGGGTGCCAAGCAAAGAATCTCGCACAAAACCGCCAACCAAAAAAGCCCGCCCACCTTCGGAGCGAATATCCTCTGCTATTTGCAAAAGTCTTTTTGGAACAAGGTTATTCATTGTGAGGGGTAATTTAGATTTTTAAAATTTCTATATTAAACAATATGGAATGTTTAAAACAAACTGTAAAAAGCAAAAAAGCGCAAAGTTTTTTTCGTTTACCAACTTCATTTCTCGATTACGATGAACTAGAAGTAATTATTACGCCTATTTCCAGCAGTTTATCAGAGCGTGAAAAACGTGCTGAACGCGATATTGACATAATCAACGCAAATGCCGAACGATTCAATAGAGAGGCGGAAGAAAATCTTATGTTCCAGGATATCTTATGAAAAGAGGTGAGCTTTACCTTGTATCTCTGGCTTCTAAAAACGATGTTAAAAAACAAAGGGTTTATGTTATTGTAAGTAGGCAAATTGCGATAGATTCTTCATATTCAACAGTTATTTGTGCTCCTGTATATACAAGTTTTGAGGGGCTGAGTACGCAAATAG
>Ga0268262_10003061_pt1 | contig 18526 bp, 19 predicted proteins | sample TergutNc150P3_FD_190354 | JGI IMG/M metagenome (GOLD analysis project Ga0268262, IMG submission 190354) | Nasutitermes corniger P3 segment gut microbial community from laboratory colony in Florida, USA - Nc150 P3 (SPAdes) (version 2) | ecosystem: Host-associated > Arthropoda: Insects >...
GACCAGCTGCCTTCCTGGGCGAATACTCCTCCCGCCACAGCAAGGACTAAAAATACTACGAGAATTTTTTTCATCACTAGAATCCTCCTAAATTTGACAAGGGGAAGCAACCTACGGTTTTATTTTGGTAAAAATTTACCCCTCGAATGTGTTGAGATTGCTAGACTTAGCGAATTTATTCAGACCGTGTAAGCAATTTTGTAAGCAGCAAAATACGGGAAATTTACGGGTAATTTTAGTTTATTGCGTTAAAAATTATCTTAATAAATAATGATAAAAAGGTGGAATTTGATAAAATTATTAACTTATAATTCTGTTAGGTGCCATAGGTTAATTGATGTATAAAATAGTATACACTTGACAGTGTTTATTAAATTGATTATATAATTGAAAAGGAGCCAATATGTCAGATATGGTATTAGATATTAACATGGTGCCCGAAGCTATATTTTCTCACATAAAAACGGAAAAGGTAAAATTTCATGAGGAAAATGGGTCTTATGTATTAACGCCTATAAAGGCAGAAGAGAAAACATTTGATCATTTAATAGGAATGTTTTCCGATGGAAAATTATCAATAGACGGTTATTTAAAAGAAAAACGACTTGAAAAGGAACATGAAAATTGAATGATGTTTATATTCTTGACGCTTGTTCCTTGATCGCGTTATTATCTCAAGAAACCGGATATAAAAATGTAGAAAAAATAATTGAAAAATCAAATAACAAAGAAGCAAAAATAATAATGCATACAGTTAATTTACTTGAGGTGTATTATCATATATATAACCTATATGATGAAGTTTCAGCAATAAATTTTCTAAATGAGATGAAGGATTCACCTATTCAGTTACGTGCTGAAGTAAACAATGAAATAATTATAAATGCAGGAAAATTAAAAAAGAAATATAAATTATCTCTTGCCGATGCGATAGGATTAGCAGAAACAATTATTTCTAAAGGATCATTTGTAACAGCAGATCATCATGAATTAGACGTAATTGAAAAAAATGAGAATATCAATTTTACATGGGTAAGATAAATAGCTGTCCAACTGCATAAAATATACTTATTAGGTGACATAATTATTTTTTAAGTTAAACTTATCCCCCCAACAATAAAAAAAGGCTGCCCTTTCGGACAGCCTTTTTACTCACATGAAGCTTAGATTAGAATGAGAACCTGAAAGAAACGTCAAGAGCGTTGTTGGCTTCTTTAACCATTCTGTATCTTACGATCATACCAGTATTAAATGCGTAGTATGAACCTGCACCTGTGCCCAAGAAGTTCCAGAAAAGCTGCGGTTGAAGCGCCCAAATAATTTCGCTGAGTTCATTATTTTTCGTTGAACCTTCATAAACATTGTTGAAGTAGAAAGCAACGTCAGCCCTGAACTGAAGATGAGTGGGAATTACATTGTAGAAGAAATAGGGCTCAACGCCAATCTGATTCATCTTATCATCAGCATCACCGTATACACCAAGCCATGCCTGGAGGCCCGCGCCGAACGCGTCAGCAGAGTAATCAAGAGATCCGCCGACTCTTATTATGGTTTCGTCAGCTTTGTCTCCAGCCGCGTTTGTCGGAGCCATTACACCCATGAAGCTCGCGCCTACTGTTAAAGCGCCGAAATACACTTTACCGCCGAAATAAACGGCGTAGTCTTCCACGAGGAACTGTGCGGCGAATTCAATCGGCTGCATTTGGAACTTAACGCCGAAAACCATATGCTTCAAAACATCGGCAACCAACAATGAGGAATTGTCACCACTAGGTTTCCAGTGAAGAGCTTTCGGGAACCAAGCGTCTGCTTGATAAGCTCTGTCATCGGGATCAGCATAGCTTTGAACACCAAAAATCTTGGCATAAGTGGTATTACCACCATGAGCATTCGTATCCCAGAAAAGCCTCGGTATCAACACGCCGAAGTTAAGGTTTTCCAGTTCGACATTAGCCAACAGATAGTTACCGTGACTGTTACCGCTAAATGTAGACCTTCCACCAGGATCCATAGCGTCGTTTTCTTTACCATTATTTGTTGATCCTTTGTATATTCTGGCGAAATCAGTTAATTTAGATACTCTGGTAATGGGGCCCGAAACAGTATAATTTCCGTCTACAAAGAAACCGGCTGCCGTATCGGAAGTCCAGAATACACCGTTAATATCACGGCTGTTGTAGGCCGCTTCAAGATGGATCAAGCCATTAAGCAACTTGTAGTAACCCCAAAGGTGCTTTACATTCTTACCACTGTTAATTGATCCAGTATAAACATCAGACATACCACCAGCTCCGTCATCCCAAACATTGCGAGGATAACCAGTATAATCGCCAGCGATTAACTTTCCTAAATCTGACTCTATTTGGAACTTGAAATTTTCACCGTCATAAGTAACTGCACCGAGAATTGCAGCTAAATCATAGTCAAGAGTACTAAATGTAAGACCTGCCCCAAGACCGCCTAAGCTATAATTAATGCTAACATAGCCGTCAAGCGGTTGATAATAGCCGTATGGCGCATTATAACCGCTGCTCCTTACAACTGCCGGTTCTTTATTATTGTAAGTACCATCGTCATGCTTTGCCGCATCATTATCGAAATCAATATAAGTACCGATTTCAACCGTGCCGCTTACCGACCAAGTGCCTTCCTGGGCGAATACTCCTCCCGCCACAGCAAGGACTAATAAAACTACGAGAATTTTTTTCATCACTAGAATCCTCCTAAATTTGACAAGGGGAAGCAACCTACGGTTTTATTTTGGTAAAAATTTCACCCTCGAATGTGTTGAGATTGCAGGACTTAGCGAATTTTTTAAGACCGTGTAAGCAGTTTTGTAAGCAGCAAAATACGGGAAATTTACGGGTAAATTATGTCCTTGATTGAAAAATAAATTTGGAAATTAACCAGTGTTTATACGTTTATCGTTCTTGTTAACTGATACCGCCTTGTTTATTTTTTTTCACTATGGTAATACGGATGTATGGCTAATAAATTAGTGCATATACAAGAAATGATTTATGAAATTCGTGGACAAAAAATCATGTTAGATCGTGATCTTTCAGTATTGTATGGGGTTGAAATAAAACGATTGAATGAAAGCGTAAAACGAAATATAAAAAGATTTCCTTCTGAATTTATGTTTCAATTGACAGATGAAGAATGGGCAAATCTAAGGTCGCAATTTGCGACCTTTAAAAAAGATACAAGAAAATACAAACCTTATGTCTTCACTGAACATGGGATATTAATGTTATCAAGTGTTCTTAATTCCGATAGAGCAATTGATGTTAATATACAAATAATGAAAATATTTGTTCAAATGCGTCATTATACGCTTTCTCAAAATTCAACAAACGTACAAATTGACGAATTACGTAAACTTCTTATGCTTTACATTGAAAAGAACGATAAGCGAGTAAATCAAATTATAATTGCTTTAAACAATTTAATTGAACAGCCACCGAAAATTAAAAGTATAGGCTTTAACACCAATAATTAGCAAATTAGATATTTCTCTGTTAACAATTTGATAACGCCGATTCAAACTTAATCATTATTACATTTATCTTCCGAAATCCCCATAAAAAAAAAGGCCGCCCTTTCAGACAGCCTTTTTACTCACATGAAGCTTAGATTAGAATGAAAGCTTGAAAGTTACGTCAAGAGCGTTGTTGGCTTCTTTAAGCATTCTGTACCTTACGATCATACCGGTGTTAAATGAATAGTATGTACCGGCGCCAGTGCCAAGGAAGTTCCAGAAAAGCTGCGGTTGAATTCCCCATATAATGTTACTGTAATCATCATCTTTTTCAGAAGAACCGTTGAGATAAACATTGTTGAAGTAGAAACCAACGTCAGCCCTGAACTGGAGATGAGTGGGAATTACATTGTAGAAGAAATAGGGTTCAACGCCAAGCTGGGTTGCTTTACTATCAGCTTTATAACCCTCTATACCATACCATGCCGTGAGCCCCGCGCCGAACGCGTCGGCAGAGTAACTAAGAGAACCGCCGACTCTTACTATTGTACCGTCAATTCTATCCCCATTATCATCCGTCGGGAACATTATACCCATGAAGCTCGCGCCTACTGTTAAAGCTCCAAAATACACTCTGCCGCCGAAATAGACAGCGTAGTCATCCATAAGAATCTGAGCCGCGAATTCAACCGGCTGCATTTGGAACTTTACGCCGAAAACCATTTTCTTCAGAATGTCGTCAATTAACAATGAACTGCCGGGACCGGCAACAGCTTTTGGGAACGTAGCGGCATCAGCATAAGCCCTGTCATCCTTATCGGCGCTGTCATACTTAAGATATTTGTAATACACAGCATTATCTTGATGAGTATAATCAGGATCCCAGAAAAGCCTTGGGAGCATTACGCCGAAGCTAAGGTTCTCTAAAACGACATCAGCCAAGAGGAAGTTGCCATGGTCAGCATGGGAAAATGCAGTTCCCCTTTTATCCGCACCAAGAAGTGCATCGTTGGAGCTTGGGCCAGGAGTCCAAGTGATACCAACAGCTGAAGCTAAAGTCGTATCTTGATACCATACTTTACCTACGTTAACGACAGGATGACCAAAAGCTCCATCACCATAGAAACCGGCTACTCTATCGGAAGTCCAGAATTTATCTTCAGTATCACGGCTGTTGTAGGCTACTTCAAGATGAATCAACCCATTCACCAATTCATAAGAACCCCAAAGCCGATCTACGTTGGGAGTTCCAGCTATTAACTGCTGTAAACTTGACTTCACTTGAAATTTGAAGTTTTCACCGTCATAATTGATATCGCCCATAATTCTATCACCGTCAAGAGCGTTTAACTCAACACCCGCGCCAAGTCCGCCTAAGCTGTAGTTAATGCCAAACTGACCGTTACGCATTCCATAATAGTTATACGGCGAAAAATAACCGCTGCTATGGACAACCGCCGGCTCATCATTATGGTCCGGATCCGGATCATTATCGAAATCAATAAAAGACCCGATTTCAGCCATACCTTTTACTGACCAGCTGCCTTCCTGGGCGAATACTCCTCCCGCCACAGCAAGGACTAATAATACTACGAGAATTTTTTTCATCACTAGAATCCTCCTAAATTTGACAAGGGGAAGCAACCTACGGTTTTATTTTGGTAAAAATTTCCCCCTCAAATGTGTTGAGATTGCTAGACTTAGCGAAATTTTTTAAACCGTGTAAGCAATTGTGTAAGCAGCAAAATACGGGAAATTTACGGGTAAAAAATAACTTGAGATATTGTGTCAGAAAAAATTTTCCGATAATCCATAAGGAGATATTATGCGATATAAAGAGCCTTTTACCATTTATCCGAGAAAATTAAAAAAAATTACAGTTTATTATTATCAATGCTATGACAATAACGGTGAAAGAATGTGCGGTCATTCAACCGGACAGCGGACAAAAACAGCCGCAAAAAAATATTGTATGGATTTATACCATAAAGGAAAATTAATACCTGGCGTAAAACCTTTAATGTTCAAGGATTTTGCAGAAGGCTGGTGGGACATCGATACATGTAAATATCTTGAATGGCGGCAAATACAAAACCCTCTTGCGCCGTCTACAATTGATCATTACAAAACCAGCCTTGAACTGCATATTAAGCCGTTCTTTGGGAAAATGAGATTAAATGCGATTTCACCTGAAGTTGTTCAAAAATGGATAATGGAGCTTTCGCAGAAAGGCTATAATAATTCATCAATTAATCTGCATATAGCGGCTTTAAAAATGATGATGAAAGAAGCCATACGCATGAAATATATTACGTCAAATCCAATGGAAAAAATCAGAAAACTTATTGCATATAACAAAGAAGTGCAAATCCTAAAAAATGAAGAGGTACAGAAATTGTTTCCGGCGGACTGGAGGGAAATTTGGGATAGTTATGAAATATATGTTTTTAATAAACTTGCCGCCTGTACCGGAATGAGGTTAGGTGAAATTACAGGACTTACGGGTAAATATGTCTTTAAGGATCATATTCATGTTTGTGAACAATTTTCAAAACAATACGGTAAAAGACCGCTAAAGACGAAAGATTCCAGAAATATTCCGATAACGACAGGTTTGTTCGATGAGTTGTCAGTTCTTATAAAAAAGAACGGTACCGGTTTTGTTTTTTCCACCTCAGGCGGCAAAGAGCCTATTGCGCGTAATAAAGTCTACAAGGAAACAGGAAACGCTTTTGATAAAGTCGGCATAGACAGTAAAGAACGAAAACAGCGCGGAATTGCGCTTCATCACTGGCGGCATTTTATGAATACTGCTCTGCTTATGGCGAATGTAAGCGCTTTGAAAGTTCAAAAAGTAACAGGCCATAAATCCCTGTCCATGACAAGGCACTATGCTCATTTTGACAGCCGTGAATTTACCGAAGTTCTGGATTTCCAAAATAATCTGACAGTTTAGAGTAAAAATGAGTTTATTCGGGAATTACATACAAGCCGGTATATATTTGAATTACTGCCATAAAGTCTCGACTATTTTGAAAGGCAAGGTTAAAATAAAGTATGATTCAGAAGAATGATCTGGAGCGGGCCGGCTCTCTGCTGGCCGAGTGCAGGAAGGAAATCGCTTTTCGTATTACAGGCCAGCGGGAAATGATAGACGGGCTTCTTGCTTCGCTTATTGCAGGGGGGCATATTTTGCTGGAAGGAGTACCCGGTCTGGCAAAAACGCTGGCGGTAAAATGCCTTGCGGAAATTACCGGACTTGAGTTTAAAAGAATACAATTTACTCCTGATCTTCTGCCTGCTGATCTGACAGGAACAATGATCTGGGAACAGGCAAAGGGTAGTTTCTCCGTACGGCGAGGGCCGGTTTTTGCAAACATTATTCTTGCTGACGAAATAAACCGCGCTCCCGCAAAAGTACAGTCCGCCTTGCTTGAGGCAATGGAAGAAAAACAAGTTACCATCGGGGAAACAAGTTTTCCCTTGCCCGATCCTTTTTTTGTTCTTGCAACCGAAAATCCGATTGAACATGAAGGTACATATCTTTTACCGGAAGCCGAACTTGACCGTTTTCTTATGAAGCTGCTTGTGGTTTATCCTCAGCCTGTGGAAGAACTTGAAATAGTAAAAAACAGTCTGTCGTTATATGCAAATTCAGTCAACAGGCCCAGACCGCTTTCGCCTGTTCTTTCCGGCGAAGCGCTTGTATTTTTACGTAACATTGCGGATACAATTCATATTGATGAAGAAGTAACAAAATATATTGTATCGGTCGTAACGGCTACAAGACCTGTTTCCGCCGGACAACCGGCTGAAGGCGTATACCGTTATATTTCTTTCGGCGCTTCTCCGCGCGCGTCAATTGCGCTTTACAGGTGCAGCCGTATTTTTGCAATGTTCAAGGGAAGGACGTTTGTCAGTCCCGAAGATGTAAAGGAGGCGGCACTTCCGGTCTTGCGTCACAGGATTGTACTTTCTTACGAAGCGGAAGCGGAAGGTATGGACGCGGATGCTGTTATCACAAGAATTTTAAATCACATTCCTGTACCATAAGAAAAATATATGGAAACAAGCGAACTTTTACACAGTATTACGACGCTTCCCGTTATTTCGCATGGTATTGCGGAAGAAATGCTTTTCGGAAATTTCAGATCTATTTTTAAAGGTCAGGGAATGGAATTTGACGAGGCGCGTCATTATGAACCGGGAGATGATATTCGTTCTATTGACTGGAATGTCAGCGCTCGTTTTGGTTCACCGTTCGTAAAAATGTACAGGGAGGAACGTGAGCTGACAATTTTGGTTTTATTGGATGTTTCGCCGTCCATGCACAGGGGATATATTGCCCGCCAAAAATTAAGTCCGTACGAGCAGGCGCTCATTTCTACCGCGTTAATTTCTTTTTCCGCTGAATATACGGATCAACAAGCGGGCGCTTTCTTTTTTGACAAGGATATAGAAAGAGTCTTTCCGCCGCACAAAGGCCGCAGACATATAATGGCTCTTGTAATGGCGGCGCTCCAGTATCAAAACAAGGATTCCAGGCGCAGAGACAATTACGGAAGCAACATTGCGTCGGCATTAAAAGGAGCACAAAGGTTTTTAAAAAAACGCTCTCTTGTAGTTGTAATCTCGGATTTTTACAGCGTTAACTGGGAACGTGAATTGACAAATCTTTGCCGTAAACATGACTGTATTGCGATTAGGATTTGCGATCCGCCTGATCTTCCGTATCCCGGATTGATTTCACTTGAAGATCCTGAAACAGGCATAAGAATTGAAGCGCCGGCTGGTTTGGAATCTTTCAGGGAAAATTGGACATTATGGCAAAATGAACGTTCAGCAAACTGGGAAGCTCAATGCAGGCGTAGCGGGGCGGTATCTCTGGAATTATCAACAACTGCGGATGCGCCTTCCGCATTGATAAAATTTTTTGGCAGTCGAAGCCGTCAGTACAGAGCCCGGAAATAAAAATGAGAAAAACTGTATTTTTTACATTTATTTACAGCGTAATTATCTTTACTACTAATGCCCAAAATACAGGCGCTTATCTTATTCCGCGACAGATATTTGTCGGAGACAAGGCAGTTCTTGTACTGCCATTGTCGGGGAAAATCGAAAAAGCAGAAGATATTATTCTTACTTCAGATAACGGTTATCTTAACGATATTAACATTCCGTTACACGCAAATATTGATTTTCACAGGATTATTCTTGAGCGGCGTACCGGCGGAAGCAGGCTATTGATAGAATTTACGCCGTTTGTTACAGGTATGCTGGAACTGCCTGTCATTGAAATAGGAGGAGAACATTTTACAGGACTTACTGTAACCGTAAATTCTGTAATAGACAGCCGCTCATCTTTAATACTTTCAGGGCCTGCCGCGTCTCTTGTAATGCCGGGAACGGCTATAATGCTGTATGGAATAATCGCTTTCTTTATAATTTTTATTATACTGACAATATGGTTCTTTTTAAAAGGACGAATCTTTTTCAGGAAATGGATTGAGAAATGGAAACTCTGGAAACTTTTTATTTCCATGAGATTTACGGAAAAGCATTTTTACAAATCTGTTCTAAGGGGAGAAGACAAAAGATTAATTCTTGACAGACTTTCTGAAAAATTCAGAATATTTCTTTCAATTTTAACCGAGACTAACTGTCGTTCAATGACAGCGAATGAATTTAAGAAGCTTACGCCCAAGTTGTTAATGTATCAGGATGACAATCCGTTTTTCTTATATAATTTCTTTTGCAGTTGTGATGAACTTCGTTTTTCAGGCGTAAATATCAACTCGCATGACATATTTAATCTGTTAGACGATCTTCACGGTTTTATTACAGCGCTGAAAGATGGTAAAAAAAAAATTTACGGGATGTTAAGGCTGCAGCATGAGTTTTGATTTTGACAATCAGTTCCTGGCTTCTGTAGTTTTAATTATAATACCCTTTGCGGCGTTTATACTTTCACGTTTAAGAAATCCGTTTGTCGCTTTAATTCCTTTGGGAGCGCCCGGCGGCGTTCCGTTTAAAACATCTCAAATGGGAGGCCTTGTAAAATTACTAAAAGTTTTTGAAATAACAGGTATTATGATTTTTTTTCTCAGCGCCGCCGGACCTGTTATCAAAATTTCAGAAACTGTTCTGTTAAATCGCGGAGCGGATATAATTTTTATTCTTGATGTCAGTCCCAGTATGGCGGCGTTAGACATGGAAGGCAAAAGCCGTTACAGCACCGCAAAATCGTTAATTACGGATTTTATTAAAAAACACTCGTCAGACAGTATAGGTCTTGTAGCCGTAGGGAATGACGCTGTAATGCTTGTTCCGCCTACTTTAGACAGGGAAGCGTTGAATCTCAGGCTTGAACAGTTAAGAATCGGAGAGCTTGGAGACGGAACCGCTCTTGGCATGGGACTTGCCGTTGCGGCATATCATCTGGATAAGTCCAACGCAAAGCGAAAGGCTGCGGTACTTGTTACTGACGGAGAAAATAACGCAGGCGAGATTCACCCTGAAACTGCGGCTTCTTTGTTACGTGAAATTGGCGTTTCATTTTGGGTTATCGCTGTAGGTTCAGCCGGAGAGGTGCCGATAGATTATGTAGATCCGTATACAAAAATCCGCCGTACCGGAATGTTTGATTCGCGTTATGACAGGGAAAGCCTGCGCCGACTAAGCGTTTCAGGAGGCGGTACGTTTATTACAGCTCATTCAACCGAAGCGTTTGTTTCCGCTTTTTCTCTGTTAGATGATACTGAAATAACAGTACAGAGACAACGTATCATACACAGGAGAAGATCAATGTCATTTCAGTTTTTATTAACGGGAATATTCTTGCTTCTGTCTGTCAGAATAATAAGACGTCATTTACTTGGGGCAATTATATGATTGTAAAAAATAAACGCAAGCTTCCTGATGAACTTAATAAAAAATTAATAGCTTCCTATATTTTTTTTGGTATGTTTATTGTTTTCTCATTAATTGCGGTTATTGATATGAGCCGTGAAACTGAACTTGTAGTTTCAGAATACAGCCGGGGTCTTGATATTGTTTTTGCGATAGATGTTTCCCGAAGTATGGATATTGATGACGCAAAGACCGGAGAAACTGTCTCGCGGCTTCAACGCGGTCTTTCAATTATCAAAGAAAGCGCGTCTGTCGTTTCGGGTGCACGTTTTGCAGCCGTTATTGGCCGCGGCAGAGGATATTTGGCGGTTCCTCTTGTTTATAACAGCGAAGCGGCAATAAATTTTATGGAATCAATTGATGTATCGTCAATGACCGGAAGGGGTACTAATCTGGAAGCTCTTGTTGAAACGGCGGCAGAAGTGTTTTTAGCTTCATCGGCGGCAAGAAAAGTTATTATTCTTGTATCGGACGGTGAATCTCATTACGGTGTTCTCAGAAACGCCGTAAACCGCTGCGTTAAAGAAGGTATTATTATTACCGCTATAACGATGGGCAGTGACGAAGGAAGAACAGTTCCGTCAGGCGGAATGCAGTCCTCGGCTTCTGTCAGCAGAAGAGATGCTGCTGTTATGCGTAACATTACCGAAAGAACCGGCGGACTTTATATTGACGGAAGACGTGATGACGCTTCTTCCGTACTTACATCATATCTTAATTCGCATAATCATGAAAAAAATCCCTCAGATCGTGAAAACAATTCAAAATCACAACGAACACTTTTTATTGTTCTTGCGGTAATAGCCTACGGAGCTTATAAATTTATTCCTCGATTATCAATAGAAAAAAGAGTGTCTCTTGTATCACTTGCGGTTATTGTCTTTTTTCTTTCTTCTTGCTCGGAAGGCAGACTGCTTTTACTGGAAGCAAATTATTTGATTTCGCGAGGAAGATATGATGAGGCGATTGTTCCGTCTCAAAAAGCTTTGAATTATGAGAATGCCGCTCCTTATGCGGAGTACAGTCTTGGATTAACATTTCATTCGCTTGACGATGATAAAGCGGCACTGCAACGTTACGGTAATTCACAGAAAATACTTAATAATATATCTGTCAATGAACATCGTGAACTTCGTTATCGCAATTATTATAATTCGGGTATTATTTATTTTGACGAAGGGAATTTTAATTCTGCGGCGGAAGCTTTCAGGGAAGCATTAAGAATAGATCCAAAAAAAATGGAAGCAAAGCGTAATCTGGAAATAAGCCTGATATCCATTCAAGTTGAAACTGATAGAAAAAATAAAACTGAAACAAGAAACGAGACAAAGGAATTTATTTTTGATTATTTAAAACAACATGAACAGCAGCAATGGAAAAGCAGGGAATGGATACCGGAAGAACAATATACAGGGCCTGATTATTGATGAAAAACGTATTATTAATATTTTTTTTAATTATAAATATAATGGTTTTGTACGCCGAAGACAACATTTCAGTTGAAGTTATAACATATCCTGAGTCGCCTGCGGTTAATAGTACATGGACTCTTTCGCTCATTGTCGATTATCCCTTCCCTGATGATGTTTCTGTAATTGAGCCGCAATTTAATACGAAATTTTTTCTTGAACGTATTATTAAATATTCAAAGACGCTGGGTACAAAAGTTCAAACGGTTTTTGAATACAGCTTCACTCTGTCGGTAAGCGGTATTTTCAGGATTGAGCCATTTACGGTTATTTATCCGGGAGGAATTACAAAAACAATTCCGTTTAATTTGAATATACGTCCGGTAAATGAAAAACGGGAGTTTCCTGTTCTGCGTCTTTTCTGGGAAATGAATACGGAACAAAACTTATTTTTACCTGCGGCGGATTCATATAAGATGACGGCAGGAGAACACGCCTTGCTTATTCTGCGCGTAAACAACCTGAATTCTCATTCAGAACCTGATTATCCGCCGCAGGAGTTTTTTATGCCGTCAGTACCTCAGGGAGCTATTCTGGCGTTATTACCGCTGTCAACGGAAGAAAGAAATGAAGGAATAATGCTCAAACTTAAGCTTATTCCGCTGAAGGGAGATTTCCGTTTAAGCGCTAAAACTCTTCAACATGAAAACTTAATTTTTGAAATTCCGCCATTGTTTATCCGCGTAAACGAATCTGCGGAAAAAGCAGGCGTAACTGAGCATATTGCGGATACCGAAAAGGCAGGAAGTTCAGAAACCATTATTCAGGAAATTCCGCTATATTCTGAGCTTCCCGAGAGTGTAAATATTCAAAAGGTAAACGCTTATAATACCTCGCGTAAGTATTATTTTGCTTTAATTTATTCCGCCGTTATTCTTGTAATTTTAACCCCAATTGTTTGTTTCCTATTTTTTAAGAATGAAAAAAAATGATTTTGGAGATATTTTAAACAAATGGGAAAATGGCATCTCTCAAAAGAATGCCATGTATAATTTGCTTCAAAACAATAAAATTTACGATAAAGACGCTAATACAGCGGAAATACAACTGAGAGGAGAGAATAGGCGAAGGCTCTTAAATTCAAAACCGGACGCCATACTGGATATCCACGGCCTTTCAGAAGCCGGTGCATGGATTTCGCTTGATCAATTTTTTTCGGACGCAAAAAATAACAGTTATGAAAAACTGCGAATAATACATGGCAAGGGCAACCGTTCACAAGGAGAACCTGTGCTTTTATATACCGTACGCAAATATATTGAAAAATGTCCGTTTGCCGGAGAGAGCGGTTATGAAAAAGCAGCTAACGGCGGAACCGGAGCTACCTGGGTTTTTCTTAAATAGTATCTGTCCACAAAGTCGGTTACTTTGCAGATAGACCTTAATCTGACTTTTTTGCCCGCATAATCATTACATCGCCGAAACCAAGCCGTTTCGCGAGGAAATCCGCGCTTTTCTTTATCCATACGGGAGCGAGGCCTGCGGCAATACCTCCCCATGTAGACAATTTTTCAACTTTAAAGCCTGCTCTTCTTAACATTTTTTTTAAGGTACGCGCGGAAAAAAGATAAAGATGATCAAAAATCGCGGACCTCCACCTACTGCCGTAAAGATATGCCTGTAAACCGCTGATATTGGGAGTAGTAATAAATAATTTTCCGTTGTCTTTTAAAATACGATGTACCTCTTTTAAAAAAGAAAAAGGATCGTTTAAATGTTCAATCAGGTGCGACGCAAGAACAATGTCAAAACTGCCGGAAGAGAATGCTATTTCTTCCAACGGAATGTTTTGTACATCAAGCTGTCTGACATTGTGGGCATATTCGGCGGCGGGTGAAATTTCAACTCCTTTTACATTCCAGCCGCGGTCGCGCAGAAAGGCAAGAAGCGCCCCGGTAGCGCAGCCGATATCAAGGACGGCAGGCGCTTGTGTTTTGCGTAACATAAGGACTTTTTCTGTTTGATAAAACCCTGAGTCTTTAAGCGCAAGTTTTTGTAACTGTAAAAATGAGTTTTCATTTTCAATTTCGTATGAAAGATAGTCTTTTCCGAATTTACTGCCGTAACGCGCTAATATTTCATCTTTAACAGGCTGAGGATTCATCTGTACAAGGCCGCATGATGAACAGCGGACGTAATTAAATCCTTCACATTCAAGAGCGGGTTTAAAGGATAAACTGCCGCAGCATGAACATGGAACAATTCCGCTTTTTCCGGCGCATACCGGCGTTGACCAGGTTTTCACAATTAATTAACAACAAGCCAGTTAAAGAAACTGCGGGATTCTCCGGCTAAATCCTGTACAATAATTTCCATGTTCGCCTGTCCGCGTGTTAAAAAAATTTCTGCAGCTTCATAAGAAGGGGCGTTTGAATAAATTTGTCTTGCCGGAACAAGTCCGTTACGGTAAACCATTAGAATTCCGTCTTTTGCGGAAAAAGCTTCAAAATTAAGAGCGCCTGCCTCAGAGCCGTTTATAAGGCATATAATTCTGTGAGGCACAAGAAAATTTCCGCCTGTAACCGGATTTACTGCCGGGCTTATTGTATTTACGGATACCGTATAACGTCCCTGTGATACATTACGCGACTGAGTTAATCCCTGATCATTTTTTAAATCTACGGAAAGAATTTGGGGCGGACGGGTTTTTTGCACCGGCGTAATGATCATTGCGGGGTTTATCCAATGCCGTTCTCTCCTGTCAAAAATAACAAAATAAAAACCTTTCTGCGCAGACCAGCCTGAAGTTCCGGCTTCGGCAATAGGCTGTGATTTCTCAATATGCGTTAACGATAAATCCCCGTTTAACGATTTATCGTCTGACGATACATCGTTATAACGGCTGTAAATACTGATTAATCCGTCTCCGTGATCAATGGCAGTCCATGCGCCGAACGGGGAGGGAAGACGGGACGCAGAGTCATTCCTGTTACGGGAAAAAATTATTTCTCCTTTTTCCGCCGCCAATATTTCCGCGCCTCCTCCAAATACCATTCCAAGAACGGGCATTCCATTGTCATTGCTGCCGAAATTACGGATTAATACTGCGTTTTCACTCGGCCAGCTCATTGCGTCAAGACTGCCGGAAATTGATGTATCCGTGAACAATATGACGAAAATAAATATAAAAACAACGGCAGCCGTTATCTGCATTATTCTGCTCATTTATTTGTCCTCCAGATTAAATGATATCAATGTGGTTCCGCCGCCCGTAATCAGCATAGAGCCTGTTCTTCCAAGATAAATACCGCTGCTTTTAAACGGAGCGCGCAAAAAAATGGCCTCTTGCGCGTCTGTTCCCAAAAATGAAAACCTTGTGTCCTGGGGTAATTTAATGCCGATAAGCGTATTGTTCTGCTGAGGATGGGAAGTAATTAAAAACAACAGACTCTGATCTCCCGAATCGTCAATAGCGGTAATTTTTCCGTCCAGCGGAATATAGGTACTGCGCCTGGATTTTATATTGTAACAGCCAATCCCTCCTTCACGTTCAAATACAATACGTCTGTCTTCATCTATAAAAGAGACACGAACAGGCCGCCTGAAACCGCTTTCAAGGAATTCATGATAAATAATTCTGTATTCTCCGCCGTTATTTCCCAGCCGTTCGAGAAGAAGAAAACGCTGAGAATCTATGCCGCAGATAATTCCAAGACGCGACCCGTTACCGGAAATAGCGCAGCCGTAAATAATACTGTAACGGGAGCCGCCCGGTTCAAAATAATATATACGCTTCCCGTTTGAATCAAGAATTTCAATCATACCGTCCAGCGAACCTGTCAGTACAAGCCCCGCTGAGGCGTCTATGCAGGTAAGAGGAGCTCCGAATTCATAAGTCCATAAAACATTTCCGCCGGTGTCAATTTCAGATAACGAATTTTGTTCACTCCCCAGAATAAAAATCCTGTTGTCAAGTAAAACAGGATAACCTCTTACATTATCAATTTTTTCTATTGGTTCCCCGGAAACATTGTTAATTTCTATACTTGAAGGTTCTGCGGAAAATTCCGTCCACATATTTTCACCGAGATAAATATAATTGCTAATAATTTTATTTATTGCGAATTCCCCGGCAGAACTGACATAACCAAACCTATTGCCCAAAGTAAAGGGAAAAATGTGCTTTGATACGCGCAAATTTTTGTCAAGAGCGACAGAAGAGCCTGATTCAAGAGGGCTTATCCACCCGGGAACAAGAATAGTTTCGCGCGGTACCGGCCTTGCCGCAAGGAGAAAATAGATGATGAAAAGCATAAAAATAACAAAGATATAACCTCTTTTTTTTTGCTTTGCCATGCTTCTCCCCTCTACCGGATTAACAGAATTTATTATATATTATTAATTTTAAGGAGGCAAGTATGATTGATATGGAACAAATGGACGCTTTGTTTATTGAAGCGCAAAAAACAGCGGTGATGGCTTACGCCCCTTATTCAAACTTTCGTGTCGGCGCCGCATTGTTGTGTGAAGACGGAACTGTTGTCAAAGGCGTTAATATGGAAAACCGTTCTTATGGAATGACTATTTGCGCGGAAAGAAACGCTGTAGCTGCGGCAATAACAATGGGTAAACGCCGTTTTCTGGCGCTTGCAATCTCTACTCCTGATTCTATCGAGCCTGTAGGCCCCTGCGGCGCTTGTCGTCAGGTAATCAGTGAATTTACAACGCCGGATATGCCAATACGTTTCGCCGGAAGCGGGAAAAATCAAGTAAATACCACGATTGGAGAGCTTCTTCCGTTGGATTCATTGCATGATTTGAATAAAAACTGAAAACATTGCTTTTCGTTCGATTATATTGACATTTGTTGTAATATATTGCTATTATTTAGCATGGCTGATGATGATATTCTTACGCTTGAAGAAGTTGCTAAATATCTTCGGGTATCGGAGCGTACAATATACGATTGCGCTCAAAAAGGGGAGATTCCTGCCGGAAAAATAAGAACTGCCTGGCGTTTTAAAAAATCTGAGATAGACAAGTGGGTCAATGACAAACTTACATCAAATAAACTCAATCCGCAGATTAATCCTTTAAACGTTCAGTCGATCCTTTCCTTGAACAGGATACTTTTTCTTGACCATCCAAGGAAAAAAGACGTTCTCCTTGCTCTTGCGGAAAACCTCGCAGACGCTCCTCAGGTAAAAAACAGGCAGGAATTATCAATGGAAATTTTAAAGCGCGAAGAACTGATGAGTACCGCCATCGGCTGCGGAATAGCCATTCCGCATGTGCGCCTTTCCTCGGTAACTGATCTTATTGTTTCTGTAGGGATTAGCCGGACAGCTATTGTAGATTTTAATCCGTTGGATGATGAGCCGGTGCGCCTTGTTTTCATGATTACAGCAGCTCAAAATCAACATACTTATTACTTACAGACGCTTTCCTGGTTTAGCTCCCGTCTTAAAAACAAGGAATTAAGGGATTCGCTTTTAGGGGCGCAAACCTCGCAGGAAGTTTACGATTTGTTGACGGCATAAAGTTGTTATTCAAATAAAATCCCGATCCATTTGCGTGAATCACTTTGATCTCTGTCAATAAGGCCAATGTCTACATTTGCTGTTGTTTCAGCCACAAGCCATTTGATTCCGGAATGTTCAAAACGAGCGCCGTTTCCTTCAATATCCGCAAGCCCCATAGCATGGCTGTATTGGGGAGAAACCATCATGGATGCGCGAATATCCGCATGTATAAGAATTATTGCCCAAAGCATGGAACGGCTGTCGCAGTCGCCTGATCTTTCGGTAACGGCGCTAACCAGGTTAACAAAATCACTTCCGTCTAAATTACGTTTGTACTCAAAACCCTGTACAAAATCCAGAGCTTTTTGCGCGAAATCTTTCTTCTTTTCGGCGGTATTGGCATTGTATCCGCCGAAATTACGCGCGAGAGCAAATGCCGGGTTCGTTATACGATCATAGGAATCACGGTAAACAAGCCTGTAATAACGTGTCCATGCGTTTTGCCAATATGAAGATTCCGCATATAGTTGAAGGATTTTAAATTCGCGTTCTATAAACACTTGAGAGGCTTCGGCGTCATTTTCCCGAATAAGCGCATTAATCCCGCCCGCAAGAACAACAGGCTTCATATCGCCGCGTGGATAACTGTATTCGATAACCGGGCCCGGATAGCGGCGTTCCGCTATGGAAGGACAAATTGAATCCAGAGCGGATATGTGCAGTAACTCAAGTTCATCGCTGTCTTGCGGGCCGTAAGCAAGAGCAAGCATCATCGGCGTCCTGTTTTCAGAACTGTCAAGTTCAACGCAAAAACCCCATCCGTAATTTTCACCAAAAGTCAGTCTAATAATTGCCGCCTGCCTGTCATGGTAACGGTAGAAATCAACTTCACCTTTATTGCCAAGCCTTTTGTTTATATCTTCTGCCAGATCTTTGATAGTTCTGTATCTGCCGTTATAAATCAAAAGATCAAACATTGCGTCTGACGGACCTTTAAAAGAAAAACGATCCTTTCCGTCTCCGTCTATAAAATTATACCCTTCCGGAAGATCCATAAAAAATCCCCATGTAGGCGAATAAAGCGATTCCGCGAAAACAAAAACAGGAACCAGCAGGATTAATAAAAATATACGTTTCATGTTATTATTATCGGGTATTGTGAAAAATTTGGATATACTTTATGAAGATAATTTGGTGATCGTTAT
>Ga0268262_10003062_pt1 | contig 18523 bp, 16 predicted proteins | sample TergutNc150P3_FD_190354 | JGI IMG/M metagenome (GOLD analysis project Ga0268262, IMG submission 190354) | Nasutitermes corniger P3 segment gut microbial community from laboratory colony in Florida, USA - Nc150 P3 (SPAdes) (version 2) | ecosystem: Host-associated > Arthropoda: Insects >...
TTAAAACCGGTTCCGAGGAAATGCTTAACGGCAGTCAGGAAGTAATGCATGAAAGCCAGAACCTTGAAAGAGTAACGCAGGAAATAACGGGAGGCATGAACGAAATGGCAAGCGGAGCGGAACAGGTAAATGTGGCGGTACACAATGTTAACGAGATGACCTTAAAGAACCGTGAGGCAATTGACAGTTTGATAAAGGAAGTTTCTCGCTTCAAAGTGGAGTAATATGAAGAATTTTTTACCACGAACCACGTTCGTGTGGTTCGTGGTAAATATAATAGTTTATTAATCACAAAAAATAATGTAAAATTGTGACCATGGGGAAAAAGACTTATCCGACAATAATAAGTTCAATATTACTGTGCCTTTTGTTTATAGGGATTCAAATAGTACTGGGGTTATTTATAGGTTTATACCAAATAAAATTCATGCTCTCCAGTGATTCATTAATTATAGGCTTATTAACGGCTCTGGCGGGTATTATTTCATTTGGAATAGTTTTATTAGTTGGTTTTGTAAAAACAAAAAGAAAATTTAATGAAGTATTTAAATTTAACGGAGTTTCAGCATTTTTATGGGGCGCAATAATTGTCTTTATGACAGGTCTTGTCATTGTAACGTCAGAATTGGATAATCTGTTAAATTATTTTCTGCCCATGCCATTAATGTTTCGCGACGTATTTGAAACATTAATGGCCAAACAAATATTCTTTATAGCGATAATTATCATTGGAATAATTCCGGCTTTTACGGAAGAATTATTTTTTAGGGGGCTTATTTTAGACGGATTAAAAAGTAATTATTCAAAGAAAACGGCAATATTTGTAAGCGCCCTTCTCTTTGGAATAATTCATTTAAATCCCTGGCAATTTTTTGGCGCGTTTATTATCGGGTTAATCTCCGCATGGATTTGCATAGAAACAAATTCAATATTATTGTGCATATATATGCATTTTTTTAACAATACGCTATATACAATAACCGTAAAATACAGGGAATTAATACCGATAAAAGGTTTTAATAGCAATTTTACAACGCCTGTAGATTTCCAGCCGTTATGGTTTGATTTAGCGGGAGTGGCAATATTAATAATTGGAACAACAATGTTATTAATGGGTATTAAAGGGCAAAAGGGCAATATTCAAGAACAACCTTTAACTTGACGATACGCAAATTAACAACCATAATATTTTTATGTGGATTATATTCGCGTTATTATCGGCGTTTTTCGCGGCTTTGACTTCGATTTTGGCAAAAATCGGCATTCAGAATGTTAATTCAAATTTAGCGACGGCGATTAGGACAGTTGTCGTACTTATTATGTCATGGGCAATCGTTTTTATTTCCGGAAAGCAAAACGAAATCGCGAATATCGGGAGTAAAAATTGGCTTTTTCTGATTTTATCGGGAATAGCGACTGGATTATCATGGCTTTGTTATTTCAGGGCTTTGCAAATCGGGGAAGCGTCTAAAGTTATTCCCATAGATAAATTCAGTTTAGTAATAGGCATGGTAATGGCTTTTATAGTATTAAAAGAAGCAATAACGGCAAAGACAATTATCGGAGGCGTTCTTATTACTATAGGCACATTTGTTTTAATATTTTAAAAAAATCTATTTATTATTTGTTAGGAATTTTCCCTTAATTCGCGAAGTTCGTGCAAGGTACGGAGTTTCCAAACGGCTTTTTCTTGAATTTGGCGGACGCGCTCGCGGGTGATGCCAAGATATTTTCCGGTCTCTTCCAGAGTAAGAGGATTTTCCCCGGTCAGGCCAAAACGCAGTTGGATTATTTTCATCTCTCTTTCGGATAACTGGGAAAGAATTCCACCGATTGTTTCCTGTAATGTCATGGAAAAAACCATCTCAAAGGGTTCGGCTCTCGCATCGTCTTTAATTAAATCGGCAAGGCGCGTAAGATTCCCGTCGTCAACAATGGTGTCCAAACTTGTCGTCTCCTGAGACAATTTCACTATTTCTTTAACTTTAGATACGGGAACGTCCAAATACTCGGACAGTTCATCTTCATTGGGGTCGCGTCCTAAATCCTGCGTAAGTTGTTTTGCCACATAATAGCATTTTTTGATTGTGTTGAGCATGTGAATCGGTATGCGGATAACGCGCCCCTTATCCCCAATGCTCTTGATAATAGCCTGCCTAATCCACCAAGTGCCGTAGGTGGAAAAACGGCAGCCTCTTGTGTAATCAAAACGTTCAACCGCTTCAATAAGGCCGATATTTCCCTCGTCAATTAAATCCAAAAGCGAAAGGCCGCGATGCTGGTAATTCTTGGCAATGGACACGACAAGGCGCAGATTGGCGTTTATCATGGAGTTTTTATAGTGAAGAAGCGCGTTGTCAAGGGCGGTTTTTTCTTTACTGTAGTCAATGTCTTTATTTTTCTTTTTGTCCGATTCCAGTTCTTTAAGTTTTGTGCGGAGGTTAATTATTTTTTCGCCGATATTTTGCTCTTCCTGCAAAGTTAAAAGCGGGAATCTGGAAATTTGACGAAAATATAACGCCAGTGGATCAGATTCCTTCTGTGTTTTCACTCGTTTTTGGGGCTTATCTATTAATTTTTTAGAACGCTTTCCCGTCTTCTCTAATCTAACTTCCATTTTTTACCTCTTAAGTTCTTTGATTATTTCCGGCTCTTGGGGCTAATGCCGGATCCATAGGATTATCGTTTCTGAAAACCATAAAAAAGAGCTGTGGTTTAACCGAAACCGCGTTAATACCCAATTTTCCCAATTCCATTCCCGGCGTTATCCTGTCGCCGACATTTACGGTTATAGTTTCACAGCCGCCATACATGTAATAGTAACCACCGGCTGTTTCTACAATCACAACTCTGCCAAACTTGCGCCAAGGACCGGCGGATACAACATTTCCCTGTGTCAAACTCCGTACCGATTCAAGTTTTTCACCCTCTACAACAACGCCCATTTGTCCCGTCATATAGGAAATATCTTTAGGCGTTACAGGCCAGCGCAAAGAATAAATTCCAGCCGGAGCAGTTTTATTTGCAGTAGTTGGCGGTTTAATTACCGCGGTATTCGCCGCAGGCGCGATACTTTGCGCCTCGAAAGACGAACCTTTTTTCGGAACCTTAATCCCATCGCCTACTTTAATTACATGATTGGAAGAAAATCCGTTTATCTCCTGTAATTTCTGTACGGTAATACCGCTACTTTTCGCTATGCTAAAAAGCGTATCGCCCTTAACTACTTTATAAACCACATATGTTTGTGGGTTTTCAGTAACAGAAGTTGTAACGCTTGAATTTTGCCCCGGTAAAGAAGAACCGTCAGCGGAAACCGGTATTATCAGTTTTTTTCCAACGATAAGCTTGGAAGGATCTGAAATGCCGTTGGCTTTCATAAGCTCATCAGCCGTTACATGATAGAAACGGGAGAGCGAAAAGATTGTATCGCCCTTTCCAACTTCATGGATCAACTCCTCCGAGGCAAGCGTTCCAGAGATTGGAATACCCATCAATATAAAAACCAATAAAAACGTTTGGAGATACTTCACGGCACTTCATTATCGGCAAAAAGGTCAAATTTCAGCACTCGAATTCCGAGATTTTTTTATTTTTTTACCATTTTTTTAATAGATTTTTTTATCTGCTATTTTAATGGCAGATACCTTGTTTTAATAAGAATATCAAGGTAAATTGGCTCAAGGGGAATTAAATGGGCGAGTACAAAAGACCTAGCTGGGACGAGTATTTCATGGAGGTCTGTGAGGCAATTTCCAAACGGGCGACCTGTGACAGGGGGCGCTCCGGCTGTGTAATTGCCAAGGACAAACAGCTTCTTGTAACCGGCTATGTGGGCGCTCCGGCGGGGCTTCCGCATTGCGACGAAGTCGGGCATCAAATTAAAAAAATGATTCATGAGGACGGCAGAGAAACCACCCATTGCGTCAGAACCGTCCATGCCGAGCAAAATGCCATCTGCCAGGCGGCAAAACGCGGCATTTCCATTGATGGAGCCACCATCTATTGCCGAATGACCCCGTGCAGAACTTGCGCCATGTTAATCATCAACTGCGGAATTAAAAGGGTCGTATGCCAGCGCCATTACCATGACAACGAAGACTCGCTTGCAATGTTTGAAAAAGCCGGCGTAGTTATTGAACATCTCCATGATGAATTGCAAAAATACGATGATCAGTAGAACTTAGAACCTAACAGGACTCCAGAATTATACGGTATTTTAAATAAATCTCTTCCAATGTATGCAATGGGCCGGGGGCATTCACTCTTTTACGCAAAGTACAAGCGTCCCGTCTTTCGAGGAAGAAATCGTAAATAGCCCTCGGATCTTGTCCGTTTACAACCGAATAGACCGGTCTTGAATCAAGGTATGACCTGACCTCATCATGGCTTACGGAAAATACGCCGTAGTGCATCAATCTGCCGCGAACCTGTAAAATTTCTTCATAAGACAGGCCAAAAAGGAATTCTTCAAGCGCCCATCTTGTGGAGTCATTAGTGGATTCTTCTTTTAGGAAATCTTCCCATTCAGTATCAGTACCCATATCAATGGATATTCTTAAAAGCTCGGAGTTACCGTCCATTGTTCCAAAACTGGGCGGAGCGGAATCTCTGGCTTTCCATAGGGAGGAAAGGGCCATAAGGTGATGGATACTACGTTGATCCGTGCCGCTGTCCCATAGATTAATCAAATCGTTGGCAAGCATGGATTTTGTGTTTGGCGAAAAATCCGGGTCATCTAGGCATGAAAAATAAACATCTTCCGCCATTAACGTATAAACCACAGTAAAGGGGACATTTTTTAAAAGGGAATGTAATTCGTTATTTTTATCGGTCAGCCGCGAAAGCAGATAAAAAGCGTGAAATTTCGCAATTAAAAAACTGCGAAGGGTGGCTACTTTGGCTGGAGTACGAAGCACATGCGACGGGGAAGAAAAGGCAAGCAAGGACTCAGTAAGTTGATTCTCATTAATAAGAATATCCTTCACAAACTGAGTTTCTTTTATAGAAGGATAATCAAATACCGCATTCCCCAGGTTACGCAACCGCCGGAATCTTTCATGCGCCAAAAAGTAATCCTGCGGCCTTTTTTCCTTCAGCCATTCTTCTGTCTTTGCAACCAGAACTTCTTCTTCATCTGACAGAACCTTATAGGAATGCTCATTAATCTGTATCATAGTAATGAAATTATACCATGAATTTTGAAAATGCACAAATTTTTTTTATGGTGTATTGTTAATTTTTTAAAAGTGTATTATAATGTTAGCGTATGTCGGCGCACTGTCGGCAGCCTAAAGGCTGCCTTGCTTTATTCATCTTTGTGGCGTTTTATGGTGCTACGACGTGTAGATTTTTTCATCCACACGGCTACGCCGTGCGTTTTTCTGTCGGGGGTGTCCCGGTTTCGATCGGTACGTCTTCGGGATATAGACTGCAGATGGAGCGCTCATCTCCTGATTGGGCAAAAATTTAACTGCCAACAATGACAGTTACGAATACGCCTTAGCTGCGTAATCGCGTGGAACTACCCCGCCGCTCTGAGGGGTAACTTCCGCGTCGCAATCAGAGCTGGTCTTGCCGCAGCGTCCGGTGGCGGCAAGATAAGATTTTCCGGAATACGGACAGGCCGCGCGCCGTTTAGCCAAGCCCGTCCCGACAATTTAATAAACGGCTAAATCTGTAGACGTTTATGTTTCGCGTATTGGGACGCGGGTTCGACTCCCGCCACCTCCATGAAAATTATTATTCACTGTAAAAAATTTTCACAGAAAAAAACTTTGCAAAAACTCCCACCATTGCGGGAGTCGAAACGTAGCGCTCCTGTAAAAAATGCTAAGGCGCAAGCCTTAAGAAAAAAATCCGGCGCATGGACGCGCCGGGGAGCGCGCAGGTGGCCTTCCGGTAGGAAACAGGATGTTTCCTACCGGAAGGCGACTCCCGCCACCTCCAATTTTTTTTTGAAAAGACTCACACTAAGGCAATTATCTCTTATTATGCAACAAACCAGCCGCTTCTTCCACGGAAGTGGCGTTAATCAGTGCTTGACGAATTGTCTCGTCTCTTAATATCGCGCCCAGGGCGGAAAGGAATTGCAAATGAGGACCGTCTTTTTTGGGGGAGACTTCCAGTATAAAAAGACGGGACGGCTGGGTATCCGACGGATCAAGAATAATTCCCTCTTTTTTAATGCCTACCGCTACAACCGTGCCTTTTACACCGTCGGTTTTCGCGTGGGGAATTACTATTCCGTATCCCATGCTGGTACTCATGATATTTTCACGTTCAAATACGTCGGCTAAAACTTGTTCGCGATCCAACAGTTTCTTGTGTTCAAAGAGCATATCAACTAATTCGCGGATTATTTCTTCTTTTGAATTTCCTTTAAGATCAAGAATAATGGAATTGGGCTCTATTAATGAGAGCAGGGTGTTGTTGGTCCTTCCCCTGCGGTCAAAGAGTTCTTTCTTCATCGCCGTAGTGTTCATTGAGTCTTTTAACTTTTGCATGGATTCTGAAAGATTAATTATATCTTCATAAACGACATTTTTTACAAATGGCAAGTCCGAGTTTGAGGCTTCTACAATAACGGCGCTTCCTTCGCAGCTTATCGAAAGAGAAATATCATCTTTACGGGCAAGGGCGATGTTATCGTCAAAATTCATTATCTGAACATAAAAACCTTCGGCGCGAATATCAATTAATAATCTGTCTAACATAAGTTTTGCGACATCATGTGAATCAAAGTCCCATTTTAAATAGGTGGTATCTCCGTCGCTGACTATCTTTCTTGTTCCTTGTCCTTTAATTTTTAACGACGCGTTTAAAAGCGGCGGAGCTACGATAGTAGAAATTAAAGTTAACAGAATTACAATTGAAAAAAGCTGGTTGTCAAGAATACCCATCGTCAATCCAATACCGGCAATGATAAGCGCGACCTCACCGCGTGGAACCATGCCTACCCCGATTCTTAACGCACCTTTAATATTAAAACCAAGCAGGAGCGCGGGACCTCCGCAACCGACCACCTTCGCTAAAATTGCCGCTAAAGTGTATATTCCGCCGAAAATTAAAACATCTTTGGAAAATATTTCCCGTACATTCACCATCATTCCCATAACGGCAAAAAACACGGGAACGAAAAATTCATATAGTCCTTCAAGCCTTCCCTGTATCACCGCGGCAATATCCGTTTTAGAAAGAGAGAGACCCGTAATATAAGCGCCAATAATCATTGCAAGACCGCCGTGTCTTTCAAAAAAGCCCGCAATAATAAGGGCCAGACCAAACGCGAGTATGGAGAAATCTGAAGAGTTTTTAAATAATTTTAAAAACGAAGCAAGCTGTCGTGAAAAAACCAAACCTAATACGGTAAATCCCAGCCAAATACCAAATGCCTTTCCGGCTATACCAAGAATCGCCATTGCGGAAAAATTACCTTCCGCGTGTCCGCTGAGCAAGGCGACTATCCCAAGTACTACAGCCAACATGATTATTCCCAATACGTCATCAAATACGGCGGCGGCAAGAATTGTAACACCTTCAGGGGAGTCCATCTTTTTTTTATCGCTTAGAATTCTGGCGGTAATACCCACCGAAGTAGCGGTTGAAAGTACCCCTAAAAATAAACATCGCGTATCAAAAAATGAAGTTTTAAGAAGCAGTACCCCGCATAAATCTCCAATTATAAAAGAGAATAACACTCCGCCAAGTCCTATTACTACGCCCGCAAGAGAATATTTCAGGAATAAGCCAATATCCGTTTCCAGACCGGAGAAAAAAAGTAAAATAATAGAGGCAACTGTGGCAAACGCGTACAACTCCGTACTAACCGCCAAAGAATTGATTTCGCCTAAAGGAAAAAGTCCGCCGGGAAAACCGGGAAGTGTGATACTGCCTAATGCATAGGGGCCTATTACCACGCCTATTAGCAATTCACCTAACACGGAGGGAATGCCTATTTTACGGGCAAAAAATCCACCTAAACGTACTGCAAATAAAATTATCCCTATCTGAAAAACCAATATAGTCATTAATTCGGTAGTGTTCATTTTATTATTGATACATCCGTGATATTTCCTGAAATTGTTGTTGTATTTGTAAAACAGCGTCCGTCATAATCGGGTCAAACTGGGTTCCTTTTCCCTGCATAATAATATTAATCGCTTCTTCATAGGGCATGGCCGCTTTGTAAACACGCGCGCAGACAAGGGCGTCATATACGTCGGCCAAAGCGGCAAGACGTGCGGAAATCGGTATTTCTTTTTCTTTTAATTGCCTTGGATATCCTTTTCCGTCCCAGCGTTCATGATGTCCATAACAGATATCTTCGCAATGCTTAAGATATATTGATGAATTCACGTCTCCAAGTTCATGGATAATATCTCTGCCGCGTATGGTGTGAGTTTTCATTATTTCATATTCATCGGGATCAAGTTTTCCGGGTTTAAGAAGAATCCTGTCGGGAATCGCTATTTTTCCGACATCATGCAGAGCCATGGATCTAATTATCATATCCGGCTGAAGTTTCCTTATTTCATCGGAATAAACGGAATCGAAGCTTAACAAATAATCAATTAACGCCTTTACAAACAACTGCGTCCGTTTAACATGCTCGCCTGATTCAAGGTCGCGGTGTTCAATAACATTCGCAAGTCCTTGCAGCGCGTTTTCCAGAGTCTTGGTCGCTTCTGCGGTTTTTTCCGCCACCATTTCTTCAAGGCTGTCACTGTAATTTTTTAATGCCATTTGATTTTTTACCCGCAATTTGACAATTTCAGGCAGGAACGGCTTATTAATAAAATCAACGGCTCCGGCGGCAAGAAGTTCGCTTTCCGAATCGTTTTCGGCGGTGATAAAAATAATTGGGATTCTTTGAAACGCTTTATCTTTTTTTATTTTATCGAATAATTCACGCCCGTCCATGTGGGGCATAACAACGTCTAGGAGCATGATCTTTGGAAGCGGAACGGTTGTCTTTAGTTTTTCCAGAGCTTCCTTTCCATTATATGCCGTAACAACATTATAATCACCGCTTAAAATTTCTTCCAGGATCATTACATTTGTTTCAATGTCATCAACAACAAAAACTACGGGTTTATTCTCATTCATATTTCGCTATTACCTTGTCAACTTCCACTAATGTTTCAGAATAGACGGACTTGACCGTATCTAACTGACCGGGAACTACAGAACCGGCTTTTATCTGAGTTTCCAGTTCCAGAACCTGTTTGTGAAGTTCAATAAGAGACAGATTAGCGGCAAGCCCTTTAAGGGTATGAGCGTTAATCTGCGCCTTGGGCAAATCATTCGCCGACAATGCGGCTTCAAGGTCGATAAGATTCCGATCTTCCTTAAATTTCTTTAATAATCTGGCCAAAAGTTTTGAATTATTCATAACCCTTTTTAGCGCATCTTCGACATTCACATATACTACACCATCTGCCATATTAAACCTCTCTTTTTTTAGTATTTAAAATTTTATCGTTCACGATAAATAATTCTGCCTCTGCTAAGATCATATGGGGAAAGGGCGATTCTTACCCTGTCGCCCGGAACAATACGGATATAATGTTTGCGCATTTTACCCGACAGATGAGCCAATATAAGATGCCCATTCTGATTATCCAGTTCCACTCTGAACATCGTGTTGGGAAGAGCTTCCTTGACTACTCCCTCTACCTCTATTGCTTCTTCTTTTGCCACTTTAACTCCTTTAATAAATATAATAATTAAGACACTTTGTGTCAATTACGTAAATATGATAAAATAAGGCATGTATTATTATAGCACCAGAAATAAAAATAAAAAAGTCAATTTTGCCGAAGCCGCCCTTGCGGGATTAGCCCCGGACGGAGGACTTTTTGTGCCTGAAGAAATTCCCCAATATTCCGCGAATGTACGCTCTTCTCTTGGGGCAATGGCTTTTACGGACATCGCCTTTGAAACAATCAAACCTTATGTAAATAATGAAATCCCCGACAGTGTGTTATCTGATATTGTAAATTCGGCGTTCACTTTTACAGCCCCATTTGTACCCGTTGCAGACCGCTATGCTTTGGAACTTTTTCACGGACCGACGGCGGCATTTAAGGACTTTGGCGCCCGTTTTATGGCTCGCGCTTTTTCATATTTACGTCGGGGAGAAGACCGCTCACTAAGAATACTTGTCGCCACTTCGGGTGATACGGGCGGCGCGGTGGCGGACGGCTTTTTTGAAGTGCCGGGCATTTATGTCACGGTTTTATACCCCAAGGGGCGCGTATCCCCACTTCAAGAGCGGCAGATTGCGGGTCTTGGTAAAAACATTACAGCCCTTGCGGTAGAGGGCAGTTTTGACGACTGCCAACGTCTTGTTAAAACCGCCCTTGCCGATGAAGGCTTAAAAAAACAAATGTCCCTTTCTTCGGCAAATTCAATTAATATCAGCCGACTTATTCCGCAGGCGGTTTATTATTCAGCCGCCGCGGGAAGGGCATTTGCGGGACTTGCCGATCCTGATGGAGAAGCGACGCCGAGAGTAGCCGGGGCTGTTGCCGCTGAAGCGGCGAGAGCGCATGAGGCAAAAAGCGGACTGCCCGTTACCCTATGCGTCCCCTCAGGCAATTTTGGCAATTTAACGGCGGGGCTTTATGCTATGAAGATGGGCGCTCCCATAAGGCAATTTATAGCGGCTACAAATATTAATAAGACCGTTCCCGATTATCTTGATTCAGGCGAATACCTTACAAAAATTTCGCAGGCTACAATTTCCAACGCGATGGACGTAGGCGCGCCCAGCAACTTTGAGCGAATGCAGGCGCATTTTTCATTGGATCAGATGCGTCAGATAATCTTAGGCGTTTCAGTCGATGATGAAGAGACAAGGGAAACAATTGTACGCGTACATGATAAGGCGGGGTATTTTCTTGACCCTCACAGCGCGGTGGGCTGGAAAGGAGTTGATAAACTTTACGCCGCCAATAAAATTCAACAGGGGTCGGTTGGCGTTCTATGCACTGCCCACCCGGCTAAATTCTCGGAAACGGTAGATCCATTAATAGGCTCTCCGCCAATGCCCGCATCCCTATCCCGCGCCATGGAAAGAACGGTAAACGCCAAAGTAATTCCGGCGCAGGCAGACGCGCTGATTGACTTTTTAAACTTAATAACATGAACAAATATACCCGCAAATCACGAGCCATCGCGGATTTGTTTTCCGACATTTCTTTGTTGGTTAGAGGTTTGTGGGTTTTAGTTTTATTTCTTTTATTCACGGCATATTCTTTTGCCTGTGATTTAGAGGGGCATTTTGAATTTACCGTATGCAACAGTGAGGAAGAAATCCTTTATCGCGGATGTTATGACGCGATTAATTTAGGACCGCATATTATCGAATACATCCTTACCAAAGAAAGAGCGGAGGCGACAGGTGTAAGGCGACCGTCCGCGCAATTCACGCAGGATAGGGACAATGGCGTATTACGGCAATTACTGCTCGATCACGGTTATTCCCTGCCGAATCACGGCGACTATACCCGTTCAGGTTATGACAGGGGACACATGGCTCCCAATGCGGACTTTAACGACACTTATGAAAACGCGTTGATGACTTTTTTTATAGCAAACATCTGGCCGCAAACGCCAAACGTAAACAGGGTTAAATGGCTAAAAACTGAAAATGAGACAAGAAGACTAGCGTCGGAATATTTATTTGTAAAAGTAATTATCATTGTAGATGAATTTACGGCTGAAAAAGTTGGAAACATCAGTATCCCCTCCTGTTTTAAAAGACGCGTCTATGATTTGTATTCAGGCGACTTAATTTACGAAATTGATGTTTATCAGCAGTAGTTTATTATTCTTGCTGAGATAAAACAAATAAATAGTCTGATAACCTATTCAAATACGCACCTGCTTCGGGACACAAAGATTGCTCCTCCCCTACCGCGAAAAACAGTCTTTCTGCCCTTCTTGCAATCGTTCTTGCTATTTGGATTTGCGCTTCTATGATACTTTTACCGGGTACAATCAGTATTGTCTGCTTGGAAAGATTGGCTAATAACCTGTCAATCTCTTTTTCTAAAATGGTGACTTCATCTTCCGGCAGAAAAAAATTACTGTTTTTTATGTTGGAAACATGAGACATGATTATTACCAGATTCTTTTGGATTTTTTCTAAAAAGTCATGTTCAGTCTTCCATGAATCTTCGTTTGAAATTATTGCTTTAATAAGTCCTAAATGGCAGTTAAGTTCGTCGGCTGCTCCGATAAAATGAATTGACGCGCTGGTTTTAGACACTTCTTGTCCGCTTAGATTGGATGTTTTTCCTTTGTCGCCTTTTCTCGTATAGATACTCATAATTAAAGCGTGTTGGGAGAATTAAGATAAACTGGAAGCTGCATTGGCGTTTCCATAAAACCCATCTTACGTTTTTTAACGGTAATATCCATTACGGCATAACCTTCATCTTCCATTAGGCGCAAACGTGCAATAAACACCGGATCGTCTTCTGAAATTCCGGCTTCATCCGCTATGGAGCCGCGTACTATGCGGTTTACCCTGAAACTGGACGAAAAAATGGAAGTTTGTAACGGCGTAAGAACCATACCAAACAGTGGGGCGGCAATTCTGTCACGCTTGTCAATCTTTGCCGCGTCAAGAAGAGGCAAATCAGGGCGCGGAACAGTCATCATTATTTTCTTTTTTACTTCCTCGGTGTTTTTATCAACAGTCTCCAATACTACAAGTTCTCCAGGACCGCAAGTAAAAATCATGCTCTGCAAGACGGGAATAACTCCGCCATTGGGAGCCGTAACGGTTTTACCGTTGATTGTTTTGATAAAAACGCCTTCGCGAACCTTATGAAGAAAGGCCGGCGTATTTGGCGCGGTATAGATAATTTCAGCCTCGGAATAAGTTTCACATAATGTCATTCCAAGCCATGGGCGCTGGGATTTTCCACCCTTTAACATGGAGGGCAGGGCGGCGGCAAGCATTTCCGCAGGGATTGCGAAATTAAGCCCCTGATGTTGCTCCACACCTGCAAAAACTATTCCCACAAGCCGCCCTTCATTGTCCACCACGGGACCGCCTGAATTGCCATGATTGACTGCCGCGTCTATTTGAATAACGTCCCCTATCTGTAAAAAACGTCTTCCAAGCGCGGAAACAATTCCCGATGTCACCGTCATTTGCAGTCCAATGGGAGAACCCATCGCAAGCACCGTATCGCCTATGCGCGGAATTACGCGATCTACAAGTGAAAAAACATAATCTGTATTTATTTCCGTCTTAATCAGCGCAAGATCAAGCGCTTGATCCCAGCCTATAACACGGGCTGGAACCCGTGGATTTGAAGAATCCCCCATGCGGATATACATCCGCGAATAACCTTTGCGTTTGGGATCAACTTCACTTGCTATAACATGGTAGTTTGTAATTAACAAACCGGACGCGTCAACAAAAAAAGCGGAACCTAAAACCTTATCGGGTATGCCGTACCCGCGTTCAATTTTGTATCCCCTGTCAACAAGAACAGTGGCGACCCCTTTAATCATATCGGAGGCGGTATCTTTTCCTTGGGCGTATTCACGCAGATTGGCGGGAATATTTTTGCCGCCTGCGGCTTGCGCGGCTGCCAGGAAAAACGCAGAAGAGCGGCGCTGCCGTCCTTCTACGGCTTTTTCAAGAAACAAAATCGCGCTTTGATAATCCATCGCCTTCATTTCATGCGATTTTACAGCCGCTAAAAACGCGCCAAGATTATCGCCTTCCTTTAATTTTTTCTTAGCGCTTTCAAGAATATAAGCGGCCTCTTTTCCAGTATGGGCGTTTTGTATTCCAATACTTGTAATCGATCTGCCCAGAGTCACGGCATCGTCCCACCTCTCTTCCGCAACCGCCTTATCCTGCATCGCGCATAAATTTTCTATAGCCTCTTTTTCAAATTGGGTAAGTTTCCGCCAGTCTTCGTTTTCACTGTTGTCCGTAACGGAATATATTTCTTTATAAATATAGATTTGATTCAATGCGGCAATTGGTTTTTCACCGATTAGTTTTTCGATATTACCCAGTCTTACGGAACTTGTGGTACGGATCGGAATGTTATCCTCAGTTTTATCCTTTACGCTTTTACAAGAAAAAATAAAAATTATAAAGAGGAAAATTAAAAATACTTTCTTCATTTTTTACTTCCAGTCTCCGAATAATTCATGTCTCCGCCGCCGTCCATATCAAAAGAATAAACAACCGAACCGTCGCCGAGATACACTTCTTTTGTTTTATAAAGCCCGTCTCCCGACCAATCGCTCTCGGAAGAAGCGATTAATTGGCGGTAGTCAAGGAGAGCTTCCCATTCATAACCTGGGGGCGGACGGCGGAAACGGCGTATTGTCTCCATTCTGCCGTCAATGTCCAAATCAATGTGTTGGACTACAGGCAGTCCTTTTTCAAATTCCGTAACGGAAACCTGTCGTCCGTTTAATGTTTCAATAACGCGCAGTATAACTTCACGATCTATATAGAATGTTTCCACCGCGCCGTCTATTTCCAAACTGGGACGTGTATAGCTTGAACAAAATGAAAGGAGAGCGCGATGCGTGATAGCAATGTATTGATACGACGGCACTGGATACGGCAGGCCGGAAAGAGCGTCGCTTCCGCCAAGTTCTATAAAATTGACCGGCGCATAACTAAAAGTAGCGGGACCAAATTTAAATATTTCATTTTCTAATTCCGCCTGCTTTACAAAAGGATAGCGTTCCCATTGCAGGGTGACACGGCGCAATAAAATCTTATCGCCTGAGGTATCGTTCTTTGGAACAAAAACGGAAATATTTTCAGGATCATTGTTCAGACTAAAATTAATCGTTACGTTAAAAACATTATGGGTAAGATAATCAGCTAATGAGTCAATATAACCATTGCGGTAACGCACAATGGTTTCTATGTAGCCGTCGTTATCGTCATCGGTAATTATAGAGCCGTTAAAGGTAAGGAGTTTGCGCGTAAAGGAATCGCGTCCTTCTTCACTGCGAAGCAATTTGTAGGTGTCGGTAATTATTTCTTTTTTAATAACGCCTTCTTTCTCAGTAACCGCGGAAAAAATTTCTTCTATCGCCAACTTATCGTCAATCAGCCCAAGATTAAGCGCGACAGGAACGGATGCCGGATTTGGCTTAAATTTTCCTTCTTTAGACAAACCTCCCGACCTGTAAGAAGCTACGCTTCTTCTCGCGTCTTCAACGTCCCTCATAAACGGGGCCGCCATCCACGCAAGTTCAGGGTCAGCTTCCAGTAAGAATGGAAGCCGCCTAAGGGCAAGCTCAAGAAGGTTATTGTCGCCCTGTGGCAAATCAGATACTTGAGGTTTTCTTTTTTGCGCATATTCAAAAAGAATTCGCAATGGGCGCGGATCACGGGGGAACCCGTCCATTGCTAAAAGAACTTGGCTTCTAAATTGCGCCGTTGCGTTAACGTAGTCATAGCCCGGCTCTTTCCCGTTTGCCATTCCGCGAAAGGCAAGAAGACGCAACATTGCCGCATCGGCGCGGGAATCAACGGCGGTGATTTGGTCAAGGCAGATTACCGCGTTATTATATTCGCGCATGGAGATAAGCATTTGCGCTTTTAACAACAGCGCGTTGTAGTATGCACTGTATCTAAACCAACGGTTAGCGTCAATTGCCATATTTAAATTATCAACTACCGTTTTTTGCCTTATGCTGTCTTTATAGTGCGTCTGAATAACAGCCAATAAGTATGGGATATCGGACAAAATATCGGAAAAATCCATGGCGCGAATAGCCGCGGCATGAGCTTCGTCCCACCGTTTTTCATCAATCGCCTGCTGTATCCATTGAACGTACTTCAAGGCCGCCTGTGTATCGTCTCTTATTTCTGTTCTAGTCTGAGCTTGAATATTGAAACAGAAAAATGTAAACAACAGCAAAAAACAAAAGCCGTACAAACAGTTAATCCGCAAGTTTTTATTTATTCTTACCATTTCATAAAAGCTTGCGGAAAATCTCATTCGGACGCTCCTTTTAACGGAAGGCCAATAATTTCCCTCACTTCATCATCAATAAGCGTCTCACGCGCAAGAAGGGCATCCGCAAGTTTTTCAAGCTGGGCTTTGTTTTCTTCAATAATTTTTAACGCGTTGCCCCTTGCGCGATCAAGTATTTCTTTAATTGCCCTGTCTATCCTCTGCGCGGTATCCTCGGAATAATCCTTATGACGCGCAATTTCCTTGCCAAGGAAAATAGGCTCGTCTTCCTGACCATACGCGATAGGGCCAAGTTCATTCGCCATGCCCCACTCGCAAACCATATTACGCGCCATTTCAGTCGCCTGCTGAATGTCGTTCTTTGTCCCCGTGGTCGTCTCATTGTAAAAAAGATTTTCCGCCAACCAGCCGCCGTAACAAATCGCGATGCGGTCCTCTATCCAGCCCTTTGATCGGCTGTAACTGTCTTCTTCGGGAAGGGAAAGCGCCATACCCAAAGCCCGTCCGTGGGGAACAATCGTAACCTTATGCAGTGGGTCTGCGTTTTTAAGAAAGTAATGCAGTATCGCGTGTCCAGCTTCGTGAATGGCAGTCATGCGCCGTTCTTTGTCTGAAACTACAAGTGTTTTTCGAGCAACGCCCATCAGCACCTTATCCCTTGCCTCTTCAAAGTCGGACATCAGCACTTCGGGTCTGTCTTTTCTTGCGGCAAACAGGGCAGCTTCGTTCACAAGGTTCGCGATATCCGCGCCGCTCATTCCCGGTGTCGCTCTTGCGATGCGGGTAAGATCAATCTGCTTATCCAAAGGAATTTTTGCGGCGTGGATTTGTAAAATAGCCTCACGTTCCTTTATATCGGGCATCGCGACAATCACCTGACGGTCAAAGCGGCCGGGTCGCAGAAGAGCGGGGTCTAAAACATCGGGGCGATTTGTCGCGGCAAGAATTATTACTCCGTCTTTTGAATCAAAGCCGTCCATTTCCACAAGGAGCTGGTTCAATGTCTGCTCGCGCTCGTCATGACCGCCGCCGTAACCCGCGCCGCGTGTGCGCCCCACAGCATCCAACTCGTCAATAAAAATTATACATGGGGCGCTCTTGCGTCCCTGCTCAAAAAGGTCTCTTACTCTGCTTGCCCCAACACCGACAAACATTTCCACAAAGTCGGAACCTGACATATGAAAGAACGCCACGCCCGCTTCCCCCGCGACAGAACGAGCCATCAATGTTTTACCTGTTCCGGGCATTCCGACAAGGAGTACGCCCTTGGGGATACGCGCCCCCATCTTGGTAAACTTCTGCGGATTTTTTAAAAACTCGACTACTTCTTCAAGCTCAAACTTCGCGTCCTTCTGCCCGGCTACATCGGAAAAACTCACCTTTTTTCCTTCGTCTTGATAGCGTTTGGCCTTGCTCTTTCCAAATTGAAAATTCTTCATTCCCACGCCCTGCATGTTTCTGAATATTATCATCATTATTGATAAGCCGATAATCCATGGAAGCATATCCAAAATTACACGCATAAACGATATTTTCGCAGGAGAACTTGTAATATTGATACCCTTATTCTGCAAGTTAAGCATAATATTGGGATCGGACAGATTTGGAATGCGCGTTTTAAGTTGAAACGAGCCGTTGGCGGACGGAGTTTTCAGATAAATATCGACAATTCTGTCGTCATAAATAGTAATTGATTCAACCTGATTTTCATCGACAAAACGGTTAAATTCCGAGTAAGTTACATTCATAATGTAAGGACTTTTAGCGGTTTTGAAGAAAAAGGTAATAAAAGCAATTGACGCAATTATAAAAAAAATAAACGCAAAGCTGCCCGGCCTCTTGGGCGGCTGATTAGGTTGATTAGGTAATTTATTATTTGGATCAGCCATTAATACTCCTTTTCATAACTAACCGCAGATTAGATAATGAAACTCTACTATATATATAGAATTTTAAGCATTTTTAGTTAATTAATCAAGATACCATGTGGGGGCAAGATGTATGCCTAAAGATTTTCTTGGGGGTCCTGTCGCGGAAAAAAAATCGCCGTGACTAAAGTCACGACGATTTCGTTTTTCCGCGACACCCCGCAAGTATGTTTTTGGGCATACATCTTTAATGCTTTTTAAAAAATGTTGTCAGACACTGTTGCCTCTACTCCGTTCTTCTAATCCACCAATATACACGATATTGTGGCGGTTTAGTATTAAATGCATATCCGCCACCATTCCATTTTTGTTGAGCGGTTTGCGTAGTTTGGTTAACAATGTTCATCAAAAAAGTGTCCTTAGGGGCTATTTCCAGTAATTTCTGCTTTACTTGTTCAAGTGATAGTTCGTTGTCTTTGCTGCGCAAAGTGGTTCCGCTTGCCGTTCTAACCAAGAAATAATTATCTTCCCTCATATTTGTTGGATCATTCCTTTTACTGTCAATAGTTTTATAAGTAGCTTCGGAAATATTATAAATTTCCAGATAATACTTTTCATTGCTCTGCGCGAAGACCGCGCTTATCCCGATGATTGCGATTAATACAAGAC